>ENA-OQKY01000051-OQKY01000051.1-human-gut-metagenome-genome-assembly--contig:-NODE-51-length-159754-cov-12.300356_pt1 | contig 159754 bp, 157 predicted proteins | sample MGYA00242652_ERZ504805 | MGnify/ENA primary metagenome ERZ504805 (study PRJEB26092, sample SAMD00036400) | human gut metagenome | host: Homo sapiens | study: EMG produced TPA metagenomics assembly...
TTCCGGGAATCACAGCGGTTTTACCATTCTTTTCTTGTATTTCCTCGATCCATGCCTTAAATGTAAGGAACCCTGCTTGTGTATTGCTGAAAACCAAAGGTTTTCTGGTAAACTCGAAATTTCTCCAGTCAAATGCTCTCGCATAGTGCGTTTCGCTTCCGACATCAATACCAACGATCAAAGTTTTTTCAGTTATGGATGCAATTTTTGTGTTCTGTGTGTTACAATTCATTTTAGATACCTCTCTGTTTAATAAGATTTTATACTAACCGCCAAAGTCAGTAATCTTATTTTACACTGAGGTATTTTTTTTCTCAACCTTCTTTCTTGGAATTCCCTATATTTGAATTATACAGGAAGCTCCTTTATAAGTATAAACAAGAGTATTTTAACATATTGTTATGAAAATGTTATGTTTATATTCTTGCTTTTTTCTTGCAATTTACTTTGATGTAGCATTTTTCAGCTCGACCAAATCTGCCTCGTCAGGGTGAGAAAAAGCCTTACCAACCATATATGACTAGTATAGACAATAAAAAATCTGCTATAAGGCTCTCTTTCCTCATACCAGATTTCAATATTTTGTTCCTACTACATACACATTTTTTCTCATTAGTTGTGTATCATGTATCTATATTGTCGTGCAATCCTACTGCATACACGCTATGTACAGTAAGCACATAGGGTTCAGTTTACGTCCGCCAGAATGATGGCCGGTTTTGTAACCAGTGCCCTGGCAATGGCTGCCCTCTGCTGCTGTCCTCCGGAAAGCTTTCCCGGTTTCCTCTTCAGTTTGTCCTCAAGACCCAGGACTGTTACAATCTCCTTCAGGTATTTGTCATCTGCACTGCGTCCATCCAGTTCTACCGGAAGGACAATATTGTCATAGATGTTCAGATTAGGCATCAGATTGAAATTCTGAAAAACAAATCCGATCTTACGCCGCCTGAAAATGGTCAGTTCATTGCTGTCAAGCCCGCTCAGCTCCTGCCCGTCTACCATCACACTTCCCCCTGTGGGACAGTCCAGACCGCCCAGCATGTGCAGAAGCGTACTCTTACCCGAACCGGACCGGCCTACAATGGCAGTGAAACTCCCCTGTTCTATTTCCATATTGATACCATCGAGAGCTTTCACCAGAAGCGGCTCTTTTCCATAATACTTCGTGAGATTTCTTGTCTGTAATATATTCATACTGTGTTCCCCTTTCCTGTGATACTTTCATTATAGCCGTCCATTCTCTCAATCCCGTACCAATATTCTGCATCAATCGTACCAATTTCGATACAAAACAAAAGGCGGCATTACGCCGCCCTTCTTGGAAGAAACACTTCAAATTCTGTTCCGTATCCCGCTTTTGACCTTACCTTTATGTATCCCCCCTGCAGGGTGATGATCTGCCGGGCTAGATATAATCCGATTCCCAACCCCTCCGTTTTCGCCGCCTTTGCCTCCCGGTAAAATCTCTGGAAAATCTGGTTGTAATGCCCGGAATCTATGCCGATCCCGGTATCACTGACAGAAATCACAACATACATTTCCAGATTCCGTGCGCTTACAATTATTTTACCGCCGCTTTCCGTATATTTCACTGCATTATCCAGAATATTTCCCAGAGCTTCCGCGGTCCATTTGCTGTCATGACAAACCTCAAGCGTTTCCCTGACATTTACCTGCAGTTCAATCCCTTTCTCCTTTGCCCTGGACGCAACCGTGTCAATCGCCTGGGAAACAGTCCGGTTCACCTTGCAGTGATCGGGATGCATATGCATCATCCTGCTCTCAAGACGTGACATTTTAGACAGGGCATCAATGAGAAATTCCAGTTTGCTGATCTGCTGCACTATGATCTGAACAAACTGCCGCACCTCTTCCCCTGACAGTTCCTCCTCGCAGAGTGTATCCCCATACATTTTTATGTTCGTTACCGGTGTTTTCAACTGATGCGTAATGTCAGATACCAACTGCTGGGTCTCTGCCTTTTCTTTCTCCGCAGCGCTGGCCTTATATTCCAGGATCTCTCCTGTTTTCTTAAGTTCCATGACCATCTTGGAGGTCAGCGTCTCCTGATTCTGCACTTCCGAGCACGGATTGCCCTCCATGATCTGTTGGGCATAACGGCATACATCCCCCGAATATTTTACATACTGATTTCTGAAATACAGGAAGCTGCCCATACCGGCTGCCCATAGCCCCCACAGCACAGCACACAAGATAACCTTTGCGGCAAAGGATACCGGCTGCACAAAGAGAAAAATACTTCCCCCGCATACTGCTAGAAAATGAAAAGCTGTGAGAAAGAGCCGTATGATTTTTTTCATATTACCTGCTGCCTCCCACCCATTCATACCCCATGCCGTACACGGTTTTTATACAGTTGTTCTCCCCGTCCTCCAGCTTTCCTCTCAACCTGCTGATATTTAATGTGAGTGCATGGTCATTGACATAATTTCCCCTGTCATCCCAGACTTTTTCAAGAAGAAGCTCCTTTGAAAGGATCCTGTTTGGATTTCTGCAGAATAAATTCCGTAGGTGTCAGAGTCAGCATCTGCCCGTCTTTGCTGACTGTTCTTCTCTCAAAATCCACTATCAGATTTTTACAGACATATATTTTGGAGTCCTTATCCGCCCTGGCACATCTTCGCAGAATGGTCTGTATTTTTTCCACCACCACACGGATGCTGAAGGGTTTTGTGATATAATCGTCTGCCCCTAACTGCAGTCCCTGTATCACATCGTCATCCAGATTGTGGGCAGTCAGAAAAACAAAGGCAGCGGACTGTTTTGTGAGCACCTTCCGGGCAAAATCAAAACCGTTTCCATCCGGCAGATTCACATCCAGAAGGATCAGATCCGGTTCATGCCCCTTTAAATATTCCTCCGCCTCCGCCAGCGAATACGCAGGCTCCACCTCAATTTCCTTTCTCTGCAGGTGAAAGCAAAGACCTGCGTTTAATATCTCATCATCCTCAATAATCAATACTCTGCTCATATCCGTCCACTGCCCCGTTCTTACTCTTTTTTGTATATTTTTGATGTTTAGTCTATATATAGATATTCCTGCTTTAGGTTCTCTTCCGGTATCGGTGCGGCGTCCTGAAAGGTAACGATGTACTGCTGTTTTTTACAGACTGCTCCTGGTGATATCCCTCACCCAGTTATATTTTTTATAATGTCTGTAAACAGCCGGAAGCTTTATGATCTCATCCAGATTAATGATGAAATACACAGCCAAAATTGGTATTTTAAAATAAAATGCAGTCAGCAGCCCAAGCGGAACTGTCACCGCCCACATGGTAACCGCGTCGCAGAAAAGGCCGAATCTGGAATCTCCCCCTGCGCAGAAAATGCCGGCGATCACAGTGGAATTCACAGACTTTCCTATGAGATAATACGTGCACATAAAGAGCATTCCCTTCAGATATCCGTGAGCCGTTGGACTCAAATTGGAAAAGCCCAGGATCAGAGGACTTAGCCCAAGAAGCAGAAGACCTGACAGAGCGCCCATGAGGATGGAAAGCCGGCAGAGCCTGTCTCCGTAATCCTTTGCACCGGACAGGTTTCCCTTTCCCAGCTCATTTCCGACGATGATCCCGCCGCCGCTTGCAAGTCCCAGACACAGACAGGCGATGAGGTTTTTCACAATATTGGCAATGGAATTGGCTGCCACCGCATCGCTGCCCAAATGTCCCATGATAACAGAATACATGGTAAATCCGCATCCCCATATCAGTTCATTTCCCAGCACAGGAAGTGTATAATGAAAGAAATCCCGCTTCAGATCTGCGTCAGAGTGAAACAGATATCTCACGTGCAGTTTTACCCTTCCGTGCCGCAAAGACTCCGCAAATGCCCAGGCCAGCTCCAGCACTCTTGACAGCACAGTTGCCAGAGCTGCCCCTGCAATACCCATGGCCGGAATCTTCCAGACTCCGAAAATAAAGACTGCGTTCAGTACAATATTCGTCACCATGGAGACAGAGCCGATCACCGTGCTCTTTAGGGTATTGCCACTGTTTTTCATAATACACAGATAAATCTGGGAAATGCCCATCAGTAGGTAGGACACACCCACGATACGCAGATATTCCGCTCCCTGTGCCGTCAGCTCTGCATCCGGAGTAAAAATCCCCATAAGTGTTTCCGGTATAAACAAGGCTCCCAGAAAGAAAACCAGGGATATGGCAGAAGAAAACCTCAGCGCAATGGCAAGGATTTTCTCCACAGACACCTTATCCCCTTTCCCCCAATACTGGGCTGCCAGGATGGTGGTTCCGATGGTCAGTGCCGCCAGAAACAGACTCAGGACAAACTGTATCTGTCCTGCAAGGGAAACAGCCGACAAGGCCTCCTGACTGATGACTCCCAGCATTATGGCATCTGAGGCACTCACTGCCGCTGTCATAAAGTTCTGGAAAGCAATGGGAAGTACCAGGGTAAACAATTTTTTATAAAAGATTCCTCTGTCACTCACCGTTTTCCATTGCCTCTATCTCAGCCCATGATTCCGGGTCAAATTCTCTGTCTTTGTAATAGTATTTCTTATCCGCGTCTGTGATCTCACGTATCACACGGCAGGGATTTCCCGCAGCCACCACATTGGCGGGAATATCTTTTGTCACCACGCTGCCCGCGCCGATCACAACATTATCCCCTATGGTCACACCCGGGGTAATGACTACATTTCCTCCGATCCATACATTATTACCGATGGATACGGGAATTCCGTACTCATATCCTGACTGTCTGGATACAGGATGCACCGGGTGTCCTGCTGTATAGATGGATACATTCGGCGCAAACAAAACGTTTTCTCCTATTGTGACCTTTGCCACATCCAGTATGGTACAGTTATAATTCGCAAAAAATCCCCTGCCCACCTGGATATGGAAGCCGTAATCACAGTAAAACGGAGGCATTATGGAGACATTTTCCTCCGCGCCGTCTACGATCCGTCCGGCCAGTCTTCCCAGGGTCTCAAAATCTGAGGGGTCAGTGGTGTTAAATTCTCTCAAAAGTCTTCTTGTGATCTTCTGCTGTTCAAATACAGCATCATCTGATATGTAGGGAAGTCCGGCGTCCCTGCGCGTAATATTATCCATCTCTTTTCTCCTTCACAAACAAGTATTTTCATGTATAATAATAGTGTATTGGTTAGGTGTATTCTATCAAAATATGCCCTTATCCTATAACAATCGTATTTTTGAAGGAGGTTTTATGAACGGAGTAAGCATTTTAAAAGACGCCTCGGAAATTGTCCATTATAACAACCCCAATATCCCCCTGTACCTGAAAGACCGGTGGCTCTCCTCCTACACCAATATGGAAGCACTCTGCCACTGGCATGAGGATATCGAATATATGAAAGCACTGAAAGGACATATGGTCTATTATGTGAATGGAGAAAAACAGACCATTCACGAAAATGACGCACTGATCGTAAACACCCGTCAGATGCACTACGGGTTCTCAGATGACAAAACAGACTGCTATTTTGCCTGTATTGTTTTCCGCCTTCATCTGCTCTGCACCAATCCAGAGCTTACGGAAAAATACATTCATCCCATAGCAGAGCACCCCGATCTGCCTTATATCCGTCTCCATGCCGCCAATCCCGCTGAGGCCGCCATTATCCGGCTCTTCGACGCGGCATGTGAAGACTGCCGGAAAGGTTCTGCCGGATACGAGCTGATGGTGATCAGCCGGCTGACTGCTGCCTGGGTGGAGCTTTACCGTCTTCTAAGCCCCGGTCTGCTTTCCTACAGCAGCGTTATAGAGGACGACCTCTCCATACAGAGAAATATGATCTCTTACATATATCAGAACTATGCGCAGAAGCTTTCCCTGAACGATATTGCCGCTGCCGGCAGCATATGCCGCAGCAAATGCTGCCGGATCTTCAAAAAATATCTGAACAAAACGCCCATTGATTTCCTGAATGCCTACCGCCTGGAAGTCAGTACGCGCCTGCTGACAGACACAGCCATGAGCATCACAGAGATTGCCCTCTCCTGCGGATTCCAGAGTCCCAGCTACTACGCGGAACTCTTTCAGCATCACAAGGGCTGTACCCCCAGTCATTACCGCACCCGGCAGGCAAAAGGATATTTATGGTAACAGTTCAGTCTTCCACTGTCCCGCGAGGTGTTGCCTTGCATTTGCAAGGCAATCCCGAGGCAGCCACGCGCCAGACTGCGGTTTTTGCAGTCTGTGTGCATGCTTTGTTGCTATGAAGCCGAAAGGCTGAATAGTAACTATTTATGATGTCCATTTCTTCATGATCTCCAGCAGACGGCCCATCTCCAGCGGCTTTGCCACATGTTCGTTCATTCCCGCCTGCTTTGCCTGGTAAGCGTCATCGGCGAAGGCATTGGCGGTAAGGGCAATAATGGGAATATGGGCCGCATCGGGCCTCTCACCTGTTTCACCCAGACGGCGGATAGCCCTGGACGCTCCGTATCCATCAAGTACCGGCATCTGGATATCCATAAGGATCAGCGCATAGGTTCCCGGCGGGTCAGCCAAAAACCGTTCCACCACTTCCTGTCCGTTAGAGGTGCAAACGGAATTAATACCGGAGAGAGCCAGCAGTTCCTTTACAATCTCCTGGTTGAGAAGATTATCTTCTGCCAGAAGCACACAGGCACCCGGCGGCAGTACGGTTTCCGCCACCGGCATATCCCTGGACTCTTGTTCCTCCCCGATTTCCGTCTCCTGCGCCAGCTTCAGATATATGGTCACAATAAATCTTGTACCCTGGTTCAGACGGCTCTCCACTTCAATGGTGCCGTTCATCATCTGGACCAAATTGCGGGTGATGGCCAGCCCCAGGCCGGTTCCCTGTATCCGGCTCACCCGGGAGTCCTCGGCCCGCTCAAAGGGGAGAAACAGCCTCTTCTTAAATTCCTCTGACATACCGATGCCGTCGTCCGCTACAACGAATTCAAAGCACCCCACCCCGCTTTCGCTGGAAAGCTTCTCCTCCAAAGTGACTGTGATATGTCCGCTCTCATGGGTATATTTCACTGCGTTTGACAGCAGATTGAGGAGGATCTGCTTGATCCGCACCGGATCGCCGTATACAGAAGGGTGCTCCACATCTTTTATGTTGACAGACAAATGGTGCCTCTTTCCATCTATATCCGGCCTGATGATCTGTGAAACCTCACTCAGAACATCTCTGAGACAGAAAGCATCCTCGCTCAGGCTCACATTTCCTGACTCAATCTTAGACATATCCAGCACTTCATTGATCAGTTCCAGCAGATGTGCGCCTGAGAGCTGGATCTTTTTCAGACAGTCCGCAGTCTTTTTCTCATCGCCCAGTGTCTTTTCCGCTATGGCCGTCATTCCCAGAATGGCATTCATAGGTGTTCTGATATCATGGCTCATTCTGGATAAGAAGTCCGACTTGGCCTGATTGGCCCGGTTCACTGAATCGTATGCCTCCTCCAGCGCGTGTTTTGCCTTTTTCTCCTCCTCGTAATACTCCAGCTCTTTTTGTTTTTCCTCACTGATATTCCGGAAGGCGATGATAACCGTCTTTGGCCTATCGTTTTCCGCTGACACCAGATGGATCTCCATTCTCAGCCACAGGACGGAATGCTTATGCCTGAACTCCACCTCCAGATGCTCATTTTTGCCTGCCAGCTCCCGCAGAAGCCTCTCCCTGCTGCAGATATCCGCCATTTTATTCAGATCTCCACCGTCGATATCCTCCAGGATATAGCTGCAGAGCTTAGTGGAATATCTGCCCGTCCTGGACAGACTTCCCCCTTTATCCGCCTCAGGCAGCCGGACCGCGTAATAGTTGTCATTCTGCAGATCCACATAAAAAATACTGACATACACATCATTGATGGCTTGAAGCGCAGACTGGCTCATGTACAGGCGCTCACTGCTCTCTGACAGCTTTGATTTCATGCTGTGGATATCGTGAAGCGCCCCCACTACACGGCTGGGCTTTCCATTATCCATCATCAGTCTGCTGTTGGCCCTATACCAGATATACTGCCCTTTTACTCCGTCCGGTACAGAACACCGCACTTCAAACACCTCGGTACGGCCTTTGCAGATATTATCTATCACAGTGGCCACATCGTCAGGATGCACGATCTGATCCTTCAGCAGCCTTTTGGAGTAATCTCTCAATTCATGGCGAAGCACACCTTTTCCTTTTCTTGGCTCAAAACTGATAAATACATCTTCATCAATCAAATATTCAAACATAACGGAAGAACCTGCTTCCATGGCAAGGCGGTACATCTCCTGCTCTCTGTCCAGACGCTCCTGCAGCGCTTTTCTCTGAGTGATATCCACCACTGTTCTCTGAAGGATTTTTTCTCCGTCCGGTGTGGTATCCACCACCATATTGGTGGCATTCATCCAATGGATGGACCCATCCTTCCACCGTACCCGGTATTCAATCTCCTGGCAGTCACCAACACCTGTCATCTGATGATAGGTCTCCTGGATAATACTTTTGTCCTCAGGCAGCACAGCTCCCATGGTGCCTTCATGCCAGTCATTCATTCCCTCTTCCAGACTGTCATACCCCATCAGAGACAGTGCCGCTTTATTCAGGGAAATGAGACGGTATTGTTCATCTCTGCACTGCATAAACCGGATAATACCGCAGGGGACTGTATCATAAATACTTGTGAGAAGCTGGGTCTGCTCTCTCAGCTTCTGTGCAGCCTCCTCTGAGCGCGTGATATCCAGATACAAACTGTTCACCATCCAATTGCCGTCAGCATCCTGGGCCTTTTTCCCACTGTCAATGACCCACTTCAGACTGCCGTCCCTGCAGCGCACCCGATAGCGGGTGGAATATGTAAGGTTGCCGTCCCGAAATGCCTCATCACAATCTGCCAATGCTTTTGGCAGATCCGGTGGGTAGACTGTCCCCACAGCAGTACCGCCGGTTACCTTCATAAACTCTTCCACAGTATAGCCGAATAAGGCCGCCGCTTCTTTGCTGACAAACGCAAACGAGTACGTGTCGTCATCATTACTGATCTTCAGTCCGCCTGCAATGGAGGACATGATGACCTCAAGCTGTCTGTTCCGCTGCTTTATCTCCTCCTCCAGTTCTGCCAGCCTCTCCTGGACATAATCATAAGACTGCCTGCCAATCTTGTCAGGAAAATGTTCCCCGTCCATCATCTCCTGATAGGGGTTAGAACAGTGGATATGGCAGCACTTCAATCCTTCCTCTGTATCCTGGAACACAAAGGTCACTCTCTGGTGCACTTTCAGATACATCTCCACACTCTGATCCGTAGCGATCCACATCCGCCCCATGACCACATACATGTCCTCCTCCGGACATATCACATCATATTCTTCCTCCCGTATGGTACAGTCAGGAATAAACTCCTTGTATTTTATAAATTGCTCTGTACAGGCCTCCCGCCCGGACATACATTCCTCCTCGCCGGCTCCCAGCCAGGAAAACTGGGGTGCAAAATAAGAGGTGATCCATTCTGTATCATGTTCACAATAGTGTTTGTGCATGATGCAGCCTGCCAGTTTTTTAACTTCCTCAATCCGTTGTTCGTACACCATCTTTGATCTTAGTTTCACGCCGATTCAACCTGCTTTCCTGATTACCTTTGCTCATCCGATACTTATCAATACTGCATGGGAAAAGAAAAACCATCCTGCCGGAATGAATTTTCAAACACGCTCTGGGATGGTTCTGTTTTTCACTGTAATAACATGTAAATATTCTATCACGTTTGCGGCATACTGACAACTTTAATCCCTCAGTCGTTTTGTTTTCCTCACTTTACGGATCTTTCCTTTTATTGGTTTTGCCTGCAGACATTTTATCACCTGTTCTCCCTTAAAATTCAAAACTTCCATGTAACTCAGACTGTCCCTGATATCCACAATGCCTATATCAGAAGCTTCCACTCCGTCAAGACTGCAAACGGCACCCACAATGTCTCCTGCCCGCATTTTTGATTTCCTGCCTCCCCCGATGGACAGACGGGTGATCCCCTCGTTCAGCGCCGCCCCTTTTTTGGGCTTTGCCTCTGTTTTTATACGCTGGGATTTCCAGAATACCTTTTCTTTTTCTTCATCCGGCACCGGAAGCTCCATACAGGGCAGGTTCTGCCCCACAAACTCCTCCACCTGCTTCAGCATCTTCTTGTCTTCTTCCGTAACCAGACTGACTGCAGTACCGCATTTTCCGTTTCTCCCGGTCCTTCCGATCCTGTGGACATAGGTTTCTTTCCCTGTGGGGAAATCGTAATTCACCACATGGGTGATCTGTTCAAAGTCAACACCTCTTGCAGCCACATCCGTTGCTATCAGGAACCGGAAACATCCTCTGCGAAAAGCGTCCACAGTCTTCAGCCTTTCCCTCTGCTCCATCTCCCCGTGCAGCATACCGCAGAAGATCCGCCGCCTGCGCATCTTCTGAAACAGAACATTTGTCATCTCCCTTGTTCCACAGAAAATCATACAGCTCTGAGGATTTTCGTCCATAAGTACATGAAGAAAGGCATCGTATTTGTTCTCCTGGTCAGTAAAATACACCTTTTCCGCAATAGCAGCCGTCTGCTCATCTGTCGGCTCCTGCAGAACATATGTGATATGGGGAATAAATTCATCTGCCAATTCCCTGATCTCCGGTTTTAATGTGGCGGAAAACAGGGATATCCTGCAATTTTCCGGAACCAGGGAGAGGATTGTTCTCACCTGTTCGATAAATCCCATATCCAACATTAGATCCGCTTCGTCTATTACCAGCCATTTTAATCGATCCAGCTTCAGGCTCTCCCTGCTCAGATGGTCTGCAACCCGTCCGGGTGTTCCTGTCACAATGTGAGACTTCTGCCGCAATGTCTGAATCTGTTTATCAATTGGGAATCCACCGAAAACCGCAGGTACTTTCAGACGTTTTTTCCTCCCTATATGAAACAATTCCTCGCTGACCTGGACTGCCAGTTCCCTGGTTGGCTCAAGCACCAGCGCCTGGGGTGCATTTTCCTCCCACCGGACACTTTCACAGATTGGTATGCCGAAAGCGGCTGTCTTCCCGCTTCCTGTGGGCGCTTTCACCACCACATTTTTTCCGGCAAGCATCGGCAGAAGAACCTCCCGCTGTATGCCGGTAGGTTCTCTGTATCCCAAACCGTTCAGTGCCTCCAAAATTTCTTCTGAAAGTGCATATTCGTTGAATTTATTGATCATTACTATTTTACCTTTCTTTATTTCGGACGCTGGTCTATGCTTATCCATTGTTTTATCCATCTCTCTATTTCGGACGCTGATCTATGCTTATCCATTATTTTATCCATCGTTTTTCAGTTTTATCTTCAACAGCGCTGCCTGCTGGTCTTTTCTTACTATGTCATGTACGATATTGTGAATCTGTTATATATCTTATCAAACTACAGGAAAAATTGCCAGACATTATCACTTTCTCTTTCCTGTCTTTACTTTGGAGCATTTATCTTCTAGTCTGTACATCAATGTATTTTTCTTCTGTTTATATCTTACATACCGGTATTAGAATCCCTTGCCTGAGCATTCCATTCTGGTATCAGATTCTCTGCCTTTGCATTCTTTGCTTGTGCATCCTTTTTCCAGTATTATAATACTCTGCCGGAGTATTCCATTCTGGTATTAGATTCTCCGCTTATGCATCCTTTTCCGGAGTTAAATTCCTCTGCCTGTACATCCCTTTCCAGTATCAGACTTCTCTGCCCGGGCATTCCGCCCTGATATCAGATTCCCTATTTACATTCTGATAAACTATCTCTGGAGGTTTTTCTTAACCGGGAAAATGCAAATGGCACTTATGCCGAAACTCCCACATTTATCATCATTTTACCTGGTCTTCAAGCAAAAAAATACATACTCCATAACCAAAATACCAGAAAAATCATTGTACAAAATTGGATTATTTGTACATATCAATCAAAAGCGGATTTAGTTATAATCATTTTATAAAATATTTCGTGAAAGTTTATAAAATGCTTTACTATACGGGTATGTGCTTTACATTATGTAGAACATTCCCGTAAAAAGGAAAAAAGGGAGGATCATCGTATGCGTGTCAGATAATTTATGTAAACATCAGTGAAACTAGGAAACCTAAAGGAGCGGAAAAACGGCATTCTTCCGGAAGTTCCCCTGGAATTTCCAGAGGTAGAGGACGGCATTAAAACCCAAAGATATTGGCTCAGGATTAGCTGTGAAACGTTGGCATACATACAAATGTGCGAAAAGGGTATTGCGGAACGTTTCCATAAGCAGTACGGACATGAGCACCCCACAGCAGGGCGATTGCTGCCCACTGCCATGCTGGAAGATTTTATACACCTCCATTCCCGGCAATATTTGTTTCCCGGAATGGAACAACTGTGTTTTTGGTGGATACTGCACATATTGCAAAATGGAAACCAAAAACATCCACTATGAAAAGAAAGTGAGGGATTTTTATGGAAATAACCAGCAGTAAAAAAGAGATTTGGACAATGGGAAGTTATTCTCTGCTGACTCTGGCAATCATGGTTGGATTTATGTATCTGAATACATTTGCCACTGAGGTTCTGGTCATTCCCGCAGGCACTCTTGCAGTGGCTCTCGGCGTGGCAAAATTGCTGGATTTCTGCTTCAGCCTTTTTGCAGGTGCCATCATTGAAAAGGTAAAAATCGGCAAAACCGGAAAGAACCAGTCCTGGCTCTATCTTGGCCGCTGGATTCTTGCCGTATCTATCATGGCTGAAGTCTGCAACACCAGTGCCGCACCCCTTATCGTCCGTGTCGCAGTCCTGTCCGTATCCTATACGGTTCTGAACTGTCTGATGAACATTCTGCAGACTGCTTATTATGGTGTTTTGGCCGCTGTTGCCGGCCCAAACATGGCCAACAGAAATGCCATGACCATCAATATGACCCGGCAGAGTACGGTTATCACCATCATCTGTTCCTTCATTCCGACTTTTGTTACCGTACTTCCTTTTGGAAACTGGAACTATTTTATCGTTGCTTTCGTATTTATGCTTCCTATGCCTTTTGCTTTGGGCGCGATCGCCAAATGTGCAGACGGCAAGGATGTTCCTGTCGGCGCAACCGGTTCTGTCAATCAGGTTGGCATTGGCGATATGTTCGGCACCCTGCTTAAAAACCCTCAGATGCTGGTTCTTTTCCTGGTATTTACCATTCTCTATATTGCACAGTTTACCTATCAGGCTAACTATACCTATTACTTCATTTACGTAGTCGGTGATTTTACCAAGATGACTCTCGCAACCCTGATCAACGCTTTTGTGGGCTTCCTGGCTGCCATGGTAATGCCAAAACTTGGCGCAAAACTCGGCAAAAAAATGTCCTGTGTGTTCGGATTTCTCATGATGAGCGTGGCACTGATCCTGGTATCATTTTTCGGTGCTCCTAATGGTGTTCCCAACCTGACAGCTTACATTATCATTATGTCTCTGCTCATGGCCGGAACCTATACCTGGATGCCTTACATGGTTGTTCTCTTCCTGGATGCAGGCGAATATTTCCTTTATAAAACAGGAAAGGATACTCGTGCGATCGCCGCCGGTCTGGCTTCTCCGCCTATGAAGATCGGTATGACCGTTGGCAATACCCTTGGTCTGGCTCTGTTGTCTGCTATCGGATTCGTTTCCGGAGGTGCCTTTGAGATCAGCGTTACATGGATCGCCAATTTTATGCGTGTCACTTTCATGCTCCCGGGCCTGATCTATCTGGCCGCTGCCATCATCATGCTGCTGTTTTATAAGATCAGTGACAAGGATGCTGCCATGTATGCACAGGCAAATGCTGAGAAAATGCAGCAGGGTAAATAACAGAAAACATATTTTACAATAAATGCGTACCCCTGTTAAATCGTCACTATTCCAAATCTTAATAAAAGGAGATGAAATTATGTCAAAAATTCCGTTTAATGAAAATGAAATGAACATCGCTTATACTGTTCCGAATCTATTCGACCCTACCGTGCCGGAAAGTCCCGCCTGGACTTATCCACAGTCTGAAAAGGATGCAATACAGGAACTGTATGCCGGAACTCCCACATGGTGTCCTTCCGGTCTGGAAACGGGGCTCTTTGCTCCCTCTGTAATCCCGGATAATATCGCCCGCGGCTTTGTCATCGAAGGAATCCCCTATGATATGGCAAAATACGGCGGTCCTGACATGTTCGGCGTGGAATGGGAATATGTTCCCGTGGCAGGCGGCTCTATGGTCCGCCCCGGTGCTCCTCTGCTGGAGGATGTCAATGACTGGCGCAAAATCCTGAAATTCCCCAATATTGATGAATGGGACTGGGACGCCAGCGGCAGAGAAAACTATAAATTCCTCCAAAACGGAAAAGCAAATATGCTCTGGTTCTTAAATGGCTGCTGGTATGAGAGACTGGTGTCCTTCATGGATTTTGAGGGCGCAGTCGTTGCTCTGATAGATGATGAGCAGAAAGATGCCCTTAAAGAACTGTTCGCAGAGACAACAGAACTGTACTGCAGACTTGTAGACCGTTGTGTTGAGACCTACGGAGACGGTATCTCCGGTTTCACCGTACACGATGACTGGGGTTCCCAGAGAGCACCCTTCTTCTCCCCTGCAGTTGGTGAAGAAATGATCGTTCCCTATATGAGGCAGCTTACAGACCACATTAAGTCCAAGGGGATGATCGCCGACCTGCACAGTTGCGGCAGCCTGGAGATGCAGCTTCCAAACTTTATCAAAGCGGGCTGGCAGTCCTGGTGTCCAATGCCCATGAATCCGACACAAAAAATGTATGAAGAATACGGCGATAAGATTCTGCTCCATGTAGAACCTGATCTGCCCGAAGGCGCCTCTGAAGAAGAACAGGAAAAAGCCGGCGAAGAATTTGTCAGGAATTACTTCAAACCAGGCAAATACTGCTTCCCAAACACCACATACTTCCCCAAGAAAGTGGCGCCTGCGTTCCGAAAGGGCATGTACCGTGCTTCCAGACAGTAAGTGGTAAGCAGCCTCTGTTTATACAGACCTATTAGTGATCATTTTGCTTCTCACCAGCAGCGCCCGGAAGAGAAAAGTCTTCCGGGCGCTGCCGCTTAACGGCGTGTCTTGCAGGCAGATCACACTGTAATATACATGCTTTTTCAACTATGCTTTACGAAAGAGAGGAACACAAATGTCTGATAAAAATCCGACTCCGGCAATCCCGCCGGTAGAAAATAATATCATGGGTACCGCTCCCATTCCAAAGCTGCTGGCGAAATTTGCCATACCTTCTGTCATCTCCATGCTGGTAAACTCCATCTACAATCTGGTGGATCAGATTTTCATCGGCCAGGGTGTGGGCTATCTGGGAAACGCAGCCACCAATGTGGTATTTCCTTTTGTCACCATTGCTATGGCGATCTCACTGATGGTTTCCGTGGGCACCGCCGCCAATGTAGGGTTGCATCTTGGCGGCAAGGAACAGGACAGCGCTGATCTGACCCTTGGAAATGGCCTTACACTTGCTCTGTCAAGCGGTATCATTCTCTGTATTTTCGGTGAAATCTTCATGGTTCCTCTGCTGCGCCTCTTTGGTGCCACCGACACCGTACTTCCCTATGCGGTCGATTACGGACGCATCTATTTACTGGGCACCATGTTTACCAGCGTAGGTATCATGATCAACGATGAAATCCGTGCCGACGGCAACCCGGGCTACGCCATGAGGTCCATGCTGATCGGCGCTGTGCTTAACTGTGTACTGGACCCCCTGTTTATCTTTGTTTTCCACTGGGGCGTTAAGGGAGCTGCCCTTGCCACTATCATCGGTCAGTTCGGCACCCTTGTCTTCAGTCTGCTCTATCTGAAAAAATTCCGCACACTGACAATGAAAAAGGAGAATATGAGGCTTCGTTTTTCCATCGTAAAAGACATCCTGACGCTGGGTCTCTCCTCTTTTCTCACACAGTGTGCCGCACTGGTCATGCAGATCATCATGAATCGGCAGACTATCAAATACGGCGCGCTTTCCCAATACGGCGCAGACATTCCTCTGACGGTATTTGGGATCGTCAATAAAGTAAACGGTCTGATGATGTCCATTATTATGGGAATTTCCGTTGGTGCGCAGCCGCTGTTCAGCTATAATTTCGGCGCCAAACTCTTTACACGTGTAAAAAAACTGGCCAAAACCTGTCTGATTGTATGTGTTACCATCGGCTTTCTCGGTATGCTCTGTCTGCAGCTCTTTCCCCAGCAGATCATTTCCATCTTCGGTCAGGAAAATGACCTGTATAATGAATTTGCTGTAATGTGTCTGAAAAATATGACCATATTTATCTTTGTTATGGGCGTTCAGATGGTCGCCAGCGTATATTTCCAGGCGGTAGGAAAGGCAATGGGTGCCACAGTGCTCTCCCTGTCACGCCAGGTATTGTTTATGATTCCCTGTATGCTGATACTTCCTTACTTCTTTGGGATCATTGGCCTTATGTGGTCTTTCCCGGTATCTGATGTCTTTTCAGTGACTATGGCCGCTGTTATGCTGACTGTGGAGATGCGGAAACTGAATCAGTTGATCCGGGTTCCGGTTGTGCAGGAGGCTTGATGTGGGAATAACATAAGCTTTATGTGTAGAAATATCCGGTCAATCTTTGGTTTGTGGGATGATTGGCCGGATATTTTGATATTTTATGTTTGGGGGTGTATGCTTATTTAGAACTCAAAAATTTTGATGGATGAAAGAAAATATTATCAGGCAAACTTACTTTATGTTTCTTGCAGAATAGATTTATAAATTGGTCTGTTGGTTCTTGGATTCTTTTATGTGCATGGGTAAGTTCTTTTTTTATTTCTTCATATTTTTGATAGGCCTTTTCTGATTCTGCACAAATAATACCATATAATCTGCCATAGGAAATATAGATTTCAAACAGACTATCCGGCGATGAAAACAAACTAACTTCTACTTCTTCATTATATACTGCCTCAATTTCCAAATACATATTTTTGTAATGTCTCGTGTCTTCAAGACAGCCAATGCTGCCAGCATCGAAATTCTCTGCAAATATAAAATTGCTGTATTAAGTTTTTCTTGATCATTATATTTACAGAACCACTTCTTCCTCCAAATACTTTTTAAACTTTTTCAATTTACCTTCTGACATCACTTGGGAATAGTGAAGGCCCTCATAGGTTGAATGCAAGACCGGATATGGTTCCTTTGTCTTTAGTATCAAATGCTCCGAAATCATCCATTCAATAACTGTCTTCACCGTTTCATATGGCAATTCCTTAAACGCTCCAAACTCTGGAATCTTGTTCAGCTCATTCCGAAACACCCGTGTATTGTCAGTTCCTCTGAGAACATCTATTAACATAGATATTCCATAATATCTAATGCGGCTTACATTCTGAAGTGCTTTCACCACTGTAAAAATCAATTCATTCAAATCAATTTCATGATACATAACCTGTTTCAAATCAGCTCTTTTAATCTCTATAAAATCATCCGTCAGCACTTCCTGAACAGTATCTGACTTGCCGCCTGATATTTCGCCTGCTGCACTGGCTGTCTTTCGTTCCGTTTTTACCACTGGTCTAACAGGTTCCTGCTTCACGGCAGAAGGTGCTTCCGGTTCTATCTGATATCCCATCTGCGCATAATAATATTTCTTACTTACGGACCTTCCACAGCCTGTTCCATCCGTCTTATAATTCGTACATCCTAAAAAGAAACCGTCACGTTTTCCCGATTTTACTATGAGATATCCGTCTCTGCACTTATCACATTTCTGAACAGCCAGTTTTCCCGCACGAAAATCATTGGTCATAAATCCACAAACCTCTGGTTCATTCGTACAGATATACAATCTCAATCCATAGGATTTCTTATATTTCAACTGCATAGGATATCCACACAGAGGACACATTTTCCTGACTTTTTCAGAACGCACATCCTCATTCCAACTGCCGCGCAGTAAAACATTCCTGTAATCCCGCTTAAGTTCAAGCAAAAATTCTGATGGATTTTGTTCGGGAGCAATAAGAAACACTCTATTTTTAGTCCTTGTCATTGCCACGTAGAAAAGTCTTCTTTCCTCTGCATAATCAATGGACCTGTCCCCTTTTATCACAAAAGCAAGAACCGGATCATCTTCAATTTTTGAAGGAAATCCATAGGTGTCATTCTTTCCATTTACAATAATCACATCATCGTAACCAAGACCTTTGGAGGAATGTGCCGTCATAAATGTAATATCCAACTTTGGAAACTTCACACTCTTTAATTTACTTCCTCGATTGATATATTCAAAAATACCGGAACGTTCTAACTTGTCCCCATCAAATCCAAAACGTCCCAGAAGAAGTATTGTACCAGGCTCCTTTCCTTCATTCTTCTTATATTCTAATAGCTGTGCCAAAGCAGTTTCCACGGCATGGGCAATGGCATAATTTTCACCGCTTCTGCGGCTTCCGTCTTTGCCCTTTGAAGTGCTGTCATATGTATAGATTAGTACAGGATCTTCCAGATGTTTTGGTGATATCAGCCGCTTACTTATCTGCTCTGTATTCTTTTGAATAAAATTACCTGCAATGTCAATCACATCCTGGGAATTTCGATAGGTCTTTACAATTTTCAGCATCTTAGCATATCCCATTTTTTCTTCAAATTTTGTAAACAAGGTAATATCTGAACCACTAAACGCATAGATGGACTGCCAGTCATCCCCTACTGCAATAATCTTTGCATCCGTCACTTCGGACAAAGCTTTTGTAAGGTCAAATCTCTGCCTCGATATATCCTGATACTCATCCACAATGACATATTTGAAATCAAGTTTCTGCTTCATCTCCTTCGTTTCACGAAGAAGTCTTGCAGATTCATTGATCATATCTTCAAAATCAACAGCCTTCTTTTCTTTCAGCCAGCGCTCATACTCCAAATAACAGTCGTTACAAATATCCAGAAATAATCTGCTACGGACATTCCCGGTGGAATGATACATCCTGTTAAATTCTTCTGCTGTATATCCATTCACCTTAAAGTTTGAAATGAATCTGCAGATAAGATTGATGAGCTTTCTGATATACCGATTCTCCTCGCCTGCCACCAGCATTTCCATCACTTCTTTGTTTGATCTTGGACAAAGCGTAAAGCCCTTTGCCTCCAACTCATCACGGAGATGTACTAAAAGAGGCTTGCGGTCATTATAGCTGGAGAATGTATAAATCAGAGTCGTTCCATGCTGTTTATGTACCCGTACTTTATCATTTACACACTTTTTATACCTGACTAATTCTTCCTGACTATACCTGTCATTTTCACCATTTTCAGAGATACCAAAATGCTCTATATAAGCACTTTTTCCATCCTGGCAAATGATAAAATCCGGTGTATAAGGCTTTTTTGCATATGTAATATCATAAGGATAAATTGGTTCATACTCATATTCAATATTGTTCAGATATAAAAAATTTGCTATCTCTACTTCCTGATGGGATCTAAGGACTTCATTTTGAATCGTTACAGATTTCTTGGTTCTGGTGTCTATGACCTCTCTTTTAAACTCCTCAAGATCACTGCGCATAGTAGAAAAATTTACTTTTGCAATATTATTAAAGAATCCATTCAGATCATCACCCTCATATGGCGCATCAAAATAAGAGGCAAAGAACATGATCAGCTTATTCACCACGCTCTCGTTTTGCATGACAGAACCGCGGAAATAATCCCTTATTACAAAATAAAGACGTGAATTATCCACAATATTTAATTTTTCTTCTGGTAAATGCTTATGAATGATTGCATTGCCAGTGGAGTGGAAAGTTGCAATGGGACATACAATTTCTAAAGCGCCTTGTATCTTTTCTTTTAATTCATTTACTGCTTTATTGGTAAAGGAGACCACAAGAATCTGAGAAGGATCAACACCTTTTTTATCCACCAGATATTTCACCTTAGCTGCTACCGTTGTCGTCTTGCCAGCCCCCGCTCCGGCAATAACAAGACAATAGTCTTCATCTGTAAGGACTACTTTTCTCTGGTCTTCATCCAACATTATGGAAGGGTCCACTGCATTCAAAATATGATCCAGGTATTCTCTTTCCTCCTCCATTGCCTGGATCATATATTCTTCATTATGTTTATCGACATATACTGAAACATTTTCAAACAAATCTAATGCAGTGCGTGTATCTTCCTCAGAGATACCATTAAGAGTACAGAAGTTTCCCATCATACCCATATTTTGCAACGATTTAAAATCTTTAATAACAGATTCATACTGCTCAAACTTAGCTGCATAATCGCTTTGGGCTATATATCTTTTTTCCCGCAAAAGGGTATCCATCATTTCCTTAAATTCCAAAAGTTCTAATGCTTTTTTATCCTGAGAAACCTGTTGTATCTCAGAATCCCACTGTCTCTTTGACGGCCTATTCACCTGTGCTTTTATATATTCTGATATCCGATTTATAAGTCCCACTTGTTATGACCTCTTTCTGATGATTACACAAACCAATCACAGATTCTCGTTCTATTTTCTTATGTAATTATTTTATCATATTTAGTCTGTTCTTTCCATAACAAAAGCCGACTGACGCATAGACCCACGCATCAGCCGGCTTAGTTTAATCAAATAAATTTCTGTCTTACTGTAATTCTGATTTATCATCGAATTTATTCATAATAGATTCCTTCTTGCTACTTTTACCATTGCATGAACAGCGCTCTACTCATTGGGCAGGTAAAAATTCTCATCTTTGCATTTTGGGATGATTTGTTTATTTTTTCTATAGGCAGCGGAATATTCTCTTCGCTGAAATATTGAATGTTCACCACATATAACATATGTATCCTGAATTAAAATGATTTTTTATTCAACACTCCTCTAAATATCACTATCACTCATCTCTCTCATATTAAAACTATCCGGCGTTATCTCCGCTCTCCTATCTATGAAAACTTTTTCATTTCTATTCCATCAAAAACACAGCTCCATATCTTACTGTAAATCCCCAAAGCGCGCCCGTAGGATCAAACTTTCCGTACGAAAAGCACAGCGATTTCAATGTGCGTTGCGATTTCTCCGTTATACTACATGGCAAAAGATTCTCCCCTAATATTGCGGGGTTTCGCCATAAATTACCCTTCTCCTCCGGTTTACCCCTTTCAGCGGTTTTTCACCCCTTTGATGGAAATTTTACCCCTTTGGGGACCGATTTACCCCATCCATCTTTTTGTAACAGAGCAAGAACCTACGTTTCATTCACCAAGCAATTCTTTCATCCATTTAGGAATCTTCGGAACCTTCTTCCCGGCAAGCAGAAGCTTCACAACTTCTTCCGTATCCTCCTGCCTCCAGAACCTGTTCCGCACATAACAATCCCTGCTGCAGAATTTTTGCTCTCTGGTGCTGCTTTCAAACTCTTTACCGCAAAACAGACATTCGTGCTTATAAAGAGTGGGATGTTTTTTGCCCCACTCCCTTCTGCACTTATCCGAACAGTACACACGTCTCCGCCCATCGGGATTAATTTTAATTGGATTGCCGCACTGTCTACATATGACTTCCGGGCACTCCTTCTCCATCTGTTTCCATTCTTTCTTCTCAATAAGGCGCTTGGCATATCCGTCTATACCTTTAGCTTTGCAGTAGTTACGCACCTTGTCCCTTGGAATATCTAAGGCTATCCCAATTTTCCTATAGCCAAGACCCATATCTCTAAGACGCATAATTGTTTGTTTCTGTTCTTCTGTCACTTAACATCAACTCCTTAACAAATTTACTAATCCAGTAATTGCTCTGAATTGGAAATTTGTCAAGTTCTAACCTCGCATGGAAAAAGTTTGTAATTAAAAACACTTAGGATTATAACATATATTTAATTATATTGGTCGCAATATTTTTATCGCCTCTATTATCGCTAGGTGTTTTCGCCAATGTAGTCCAATAGCGACCATCACCAAAATAAGTAAGCTTATAGTGCTTTCCATCTTCAGTAACTTCAAACCCAAGTTCAGCCAGCTGTTGCCGCATCGGGCCAGATATACCCTTATACCCTTTCATCAGCTTTTTTATTGTCTGTTTTCTTTCTTCACTGAGGGATAGGTAACCATTGCTCTCAATTATATCACGCAAAACATCCGATCTTCGACTCTTCTTTGCTGTATTATTAAGTGAATTTTCTAATGAAGAAAGAATTAAATCCTTGATTTCTCCTGGATAAAATTCATCTTCATCACCAAAATTCAAAACCGGAACAGTATTGGTTTCATTTAACTTTGCTCTTAGTCCCTGATTCTCGCATCGTAGGGACTCATTTTGTCTTGTCAATTCTTCCAATTGATGCTGGAGTTTTTTTAGATCTTCATCAAACGTATCATAAATTTTATCCACCTCATCCTCAGCCTTTTGCTTAGCACTCTCTGCAATAAAACGTTCTTCTCTTTGACTATTTAATCTGTCACTCAGAAGAGAATTACTTACTCCTTGCCAAGTATATAGATTATCAACGTTTTGAGAATTTCCATATTGAATAACATTTTTCACAACCTTATCTAAAAGAATGGTATCACTTCCGGTATATTCCCGATATAAAAATCTTCTGTGTTTGATAGATGAATGTGGAAAATATACCCCAATACTTCCGTTATATTCGTTACTGTCATTACATAATTCTCTAATTTTATAATTAAGTTGTTTACTATCTTCTACAAGAACGTGAGCAACACCTTTTAATCTGCTTGATAACCATCTGACATTTACCGGATTATAATTAAATACTGTTTTTGAAACATAAACAACTGGAAGTCGGTACCTTTGCTTGTCATTAATAATATCCGACAATATTTCAAGGTTATCTTCCATGATTTGGATTGGTTCTCTTACTACCGGTAACCTTCCATCATCTTTTAAATACCCATTTTCAATTAAGGTCGTTATAAAATGTGGTGTTGAAAATTTCGAATCCATTATTAATGCATCTTCTTTATAACTGCGATCTAACTGAATTGCCATTCTCATATCATCGAAATTCATAATATAATCTGTATCCCATACTATCCCATCAGATTCTACCTTTTCATAACGAACAGCAATAATATTTCTGTTACGGTATTCCTCAATATCAAGCCAATGATTCTCTTTCCCAAATCTAATATTTTTCTCTCCATTCCAAACAATTCCCTGTATAACATTTTCCAGATGTGGACTCTGTTGATTCCAGGCAATTACTAGCTGAATAAATTTATTCTTTGTGAGTGATTCCTTGATATCTAAAATTGTAGAAAATAACAACATATCTTCTCCTCCAATGTTATTTATGCAAGTTTACTTATATATTTTTTTCTCTTGCTCATTTGTTTCTCGTAATTTGAAAAGTTTTATATGTTACCAATCCAAAATTCCTTTTGTCAAATCTTTAAATCCTTGATCTTTATACACTTTATTTAATATTTTCTTGGAATAAAAAGTCAACATATAATCTATAATTTCATTTAACCTTTCTCCAAGTAATGGTGATTTTATAATTTCTAAAAGTGTAGCTACATTAGCACACCGCACTCCACTTCCGTTATATATTGAGTCCAAATGATTTTTTAAAAGTTGCAACATAACTATTATCTGTCTTTTAGATAATATAGTAAAAAATTCGTCATAATATCCTTCTGCACTCGGTGATACGCCATGACAATATGTAACTTCTCTACCTATTCGACAAGATAAAAATGTGTTAAGTATTTTTTCTATTCTCTCCTCCGGAATATCTTCAGACACCTTAATGTAATTCATAATTGCCTTTGCATATTGTGGCTCATTATAGAAATTATTGTATCCTGTGTGTGCTGATAATAGTTCGTCACATAATGTGCTAATCTGAAGAATCCTTGTATTCAACGATAAATATTGCAATCCATCACATTCCTCGAAGAAAGATTCTGCTATTTTCGTTTTCTCTTCATCTAAATTATTTCTGTAAATATCGACTTTTTCACCTAAATCATATTTCGTTTCCGCTTTACAATATTTCCATACTATTTTTGATACTTCCAATGCATTAGTTTGAACTATAGTAGCAGATTTTGGAGATACAAAAATACCAAATAACGATGTAATCAAATTAGAGGCCATATTCGTAGATAAATCTTTGATAGCAATTTGAAAGGAATTAAGAGTTACTGTATCCAATCTGCTTTCTGCTTTTTTTACGTTTTCAATCAATCTTTTAACTGTAATTGCACTATTAGACGGCTTATCCATAAGTACCTCATCCACACAAGTCTTAAGCCATCCTAGCAGTTCATATGAGTTAATATTATATGTTGTGGGATGTGAGGCCCCTATCTGATTTCTCATGTCTAAGATATGACACAGTTTTCTATAAACAATATCTGACAACCACTCTAACTTTTTACAAGTATCTAACAATGTTATATCTTTAATTCCAGATAAGTCATCCTCTGTTTTATAAAATTGACGTCTTTTTTCATCAACTGACGCATCATAAAATTCATCTAGCCCATAAGTTATAATTTTTTTTCTTAAATTCACAACCACTTCGTTCCACACAAAGTTGAGTGAGGCATCAAAAAGTCCGATAGCTGCTCCAGCTATAAACTTTGATAAATAGGTTGCCTCTCTTTTTTCTTCTGGTGCCATTTTAGCAAGAAATGAAGGCAACGCAGACATTATAGTTTCTCTTTCATCGATAGGCGCAATAACATTTTCGGAAGGTAAACCATACGACACTAGTAACTCTTCAAACCTTGTCATTTGGTTTGCAAGTTCAGTCGTTTTACCATCTACTTCCTCAATTTCATATTCCTTCATAATCTTTAATCCTCCTTGGTATAATCTTGCTATCAATTCAACTACATAAAAAATCTAAAGTCATACGGCTTATCATACATTACGACATCTTGCTTTGCTACTCTTGAAAGCATTTTTGCAAAATCTAATGTAACCGGAAGTATTTTGTAAAAGCTATCCCCGCTATTCCAGTTCATTTTTGTAAGCGTCATTATCTCATTTACTATTGTAGCACCATCCGACTTTCCCAAAAATCTTCTAACCATCAAAGGAGCTGGAATCCCCCTTCCACCCTTATAATAATTTTTATTTTTACCAGCTAATTCTTCATTCTGCACAGCTCCATGTGTCCAAATCAAAAAAGTATCTTTATCTAATTGAATTACAGTTCCCCTTTGAATTGGAAATAAAGACACATTCTTCATATCTGAAGAATCAAAACGGATAGCTCTCCAAGGCGAAAATTCCTGAATCTGAAGTAATTCAATATCTTCTATACCTGACAATCCCCTTGTGATTCCTTCTATTTCTTCTTTTGTAAAAAAAGTGGTTTTATGGATTACCACTCGCTTTAAGTCATATGTCGGCACCGAATCATCATACAACTTTTTCAAATTCAGCATTAATTTAGACGCATCTTCATTCCTCATATACGGATTTTTTTGAATTATTTGCGGATTCTTCAATGGTCTTAAATATAAGCGCATTCCATTTCCTTCTGCATCAAATAATTGACTACATCCAATTGAAATTTTTTCGCCATTGTTGATAGATTGAACATAACTAAGACCAACAAATACTGTATTTCTGTTGTAAATTGCTGGTTTCCATAACCTTCCTACCGCTTTAGAATATATTCCTGTAGAAAGCCCCCACATAATTTTAGCCAAATCATTTTTAGCATTAGGAATTGCTGATTTGCCTTCTATTAATTGGACAACAATTCCTTTGCTAGCACAATAAAGTTTAATCGAATCATGCAAATCAAAATAGACAGACTCATTTTTCAATTCTCGTAAATGTGAAAATTGCGTAGGTATATATATAATTAACACATCAAATTCCATCAGATTTTTTTCAAAAACATCAATGTATTTAGTTAAACCCTCATAAAACTCTTTAGCACTAAGTTTTATCACATTATCTGCATTATACTCCTTATATCTCGCGCCATCAGAAGTATTAGGTATATCTATTGACCGTCTATATATACTTTCAAACCCTGCATACTCAGGCAAAAAATATTTCTCCTGCTTTAAATCAGTAATGAAACGCATTTTTAACTTTTCCAAATGCTGTATTACTTCTTTCCTAAATTGTCGTGGTGTCAAAAGAGCCAACTTAATGCTTCCCTTATCTGAACCATTTTTTAGACGCTCTATAGGACCATAATTAACCAATCCCTTTAATTGATTTACTGATACTTTATTATTATCTTCAATAGAAAAGCACATTTTAGGTTCTTCACATTGAAAGCACATAAGTTGAGGCCACTGCTCATTTCTTTCGATTCCACCACTTGTATACACAATTCTATTAAAGATTAGCTTAAAATTATCTACAGAAAAAACTATATCTGACATTGTAGATAGCCTTTTAATCCAATTATTTATTTGTGTACTTACTCCCGCATTATATATACGAGAAATATGATTATTAATAATTTTTTGTTTTTGATATTTCTCAATTAGCTTACCACTATTTGATTCAATATAAAATGTGGGTAAAATCGTTAATAATATCTTTTTATTGACACACGACAAGAACACTTCTATTGCTTCATATACTTTGTTCCCATTTTCTGAAACAACATGATTTTTATCATAGTATTTATTTCTTCCAAAGCAAATCAATCCTTTGTCTACTAATACTATTTTTATAAGATCGTAGTACATACTCCAAACAAAAGAATAGTCTCTTTGGTACCAATATTCCGGAAATTCTTTTAACTCCATTTCCGACTTAATCGCCCCTTTAAACACCTCTCTTATTCTATTTTTTTCTCCAAAAGCCCACACTTTTCCTTTAAACAGTGCAGCCACTATATCACTTGTCTTTTGTATATATCCACGCAATTCTTTCCATGACGTAATAGTTGTTTCAAATATGTAACTATCATTCGGTACATTTTGAGCCTCGAATGTATTGGTTTTTGTAAAGACTAATCTTTTTTTTAGATTTCCAAACAATATTGGTTTGAAACAATCTGAATCTTTCCATCTATCATCAATTTCTTTATATGACTTATTAAGAGTTAAATACATTCGATATAATAAGTCGTCAAAACTATCTATATCCACAATTCCTGAAAGTTCGTTTTTTAAACAAGCTAACTTCATAAATTTTTCTGCTCGTTCAGATAGCCTTGTATTTTTGGGTTTGCACCAAATCACTCCATAACGTAAACCTCCATTACAGATTTCTTTTTCTAATACAGTCATAACCGAATTATCATTACCAGCATATCCTACAACTATCAGACCTTTATCCATTAACCCTTCTTGTAACTTTATTGCTATTGTTTTTTCCAATTCTTGTAATTCTTGAGATGTATTCTTTAAATTATCCACCAAATAGTCACCATGAAGCTTTATTACCGATGGAAAACCGTCATTTAAGTTGAAGCCTACACTTCCATCAATTGCAGATGATATTGTTTTAATTGAATGTCCAGGTTCAATAGAATATACTCCTGCTTTAACCAAATCATCAAAATTTGTAGTGTTTATCAAATTAACTTTACCCTCAATTATTAACGTTCCCAAACATAAATATCCTAAAGCTGGAACAATGTTTTTCACTTTATTTTGTATATAAAGTTCTCTATCCCTACTATTCCCAAATACATATTCAAAATAATGAGAATATTCATCCGCAGAATATAGTGCCGGGTGTTCTCCAGTTGCATCTAAGTAAGTCTGTATTTCGCTTTGCACTGACTCCCTTGATAAATCCGGAAAGATTTTTTCCGAAACCTTATTTTCAGAACAATATATTCTTCTTTTGAAATCCCATATCATTTGTCCCCCAGACATTATCCCTGATGATATAGAGGACCCTGCTCCTAAAAGCAAAGACATACTTCCAGCTGGTCTAACTGAAAAACTATTTATTACATTAGCAATAGTATATTCTTTCACATCGTCACCCCACAGGTTATGTATTTTACACAAAATTTTCTCTCTAATAATTATTATATTATCATATTTTCACTCTCTTTACTATCAAAAATGAGCTAACTAGATTACTGTTTCTAGCCAGCTCATATTCCTTAATTAATCCATTCTATCTCCGTCCCATCCAGAAACACCGTCACTACCATCCCGCTCTCATAAACCTTGATATAATCCACCGTCCGAAGCATCAAATCAATATCCAGCCCCTTTATCGGCTGTGCATCCTTGGTAATTTCCATAAAATCCATTGCCCGAAACTTCGCCAGCAAATCCTCACCCTGCATCTTCTCTTCCCACCCCGGCACCAGCATCTCCCTGCACTCCACCATCCTGTTCCATGCCCTCAGATAAATCTCAATCAGCGTATCCTCATAAATATGCCGATTCCCACACCCCAACACACCTCTCACCTTATACCGCTCACTGTACTGCCACACCTTCCTATCCCCATTTGGTGTCCGCCATCCCTTCCTCGCAAAAGCCCTGTTGCATTCCCCACAGATAATCTTGCTTGAAAATGGATTCGCCTCCGTGTTCTGGGAAAACCGTGTAATATTATGCTCCTCCAGATACCGCTCCCTCCGCTTCATCTCCAATTGCACACATTCCCAAATCCAAGGCTCTATAATCGCCTCATGGTCATTCTCAATATAATACTGCTGTACTTCCCCCTCATTCTGCACCCGCTTCTTCGTCAAGAAGTCCACCGTGTAGCTTTTCTGCAGAAGCGTGTCTCCTTTATACTTTTCATTTTCCAACATACTGTCAATGGTCGTGGACTGCCATTTCGTCCCGCCATCCCAATTTATCACGCCTTCCCTCTCAAAAATCCGCTTAATATAATCAGTAGTCTTCCCCCAAAGGAACTCCATAAAAATCCGCTTCACAATCTTTGCCTGCTGTTTATTCACAACCAGCTTCCCATTTTCATCAGCGTCATAACCAAGGAACCGCTTGGTACTCATCTTATGCTGCCCAATCTCAAACCTCTTGCGGATACCCCATGTGCTATTCTCTGAAATATTTCGGCTTTCATCCTGCGCAAGGGACGAGAGGATTGTAAGCAGCACTTCCCCCTTAGCATCCAAAGTGTCTATGGCCTCCTTTTCGAATGTCACCCCAATTCCAAGTCCCTTAAGCTCCCGCACATAATTCAGGCAGTCCAGTGTATTTCTTGCAAACCGGGAGATGGACTTCGTGATAATGCGGTCAATCTTTCCCGCCCGGCAGTCCATGATCATCCGGTTAAATTCATCCCTTTTCTTGGTATTCGTACCAGAAATACCTTCATCCGCATATATCCCGGCACACTCATATTCCGGATTGCTGTTGATACTCTCTGTATAAAACCGCACCTGGTTCTCATAGCTTAATAGCTGTTCTTCTTGGTCGGTACTCACCCGGCAGTACGCCGCCACCTGCAGTTTCTTCCTCAGCACGGCATTCCCTTCCCCTGCTGTCAAATTCTGCTTTGCTGGTATAACGGTAATGTTTCTTGCCATTCCTGTAAACCTCCTCTGCCACCGTTGGTTCCTATAATATCCTGCCGGGCTGCCGATTCATCCGGAATCCGCACACCCGGACAGGCTTGCTTTCCTTCTTCAATATAAGTGGAGCAAAGCCACTCTACCTTCTTTTTGTACCCAATCCTGCGCCGGAGTGTCTTTCCGCAATACGGACAGTACAGCATCCCCGTCAATGGATATCTGTTTTGGTACTTTTGTGTGTCACTCTGAGCAATGTTCCTGTCCCGTTTATTTTCTTCTATCTTTTCCTGCAAGGCATTCCAAACCTCCGTGCTCAAAACCGCCGGATGGCTGTCCTCCATATAATAACTCTGTACTTCCCCATGATTCCGTACCGTCTGGTTCCTCTTGTCCTCCGGTGTATAATATTTCTGCAAATGGAAATCCCCTTTGTATTTCTCATTTTTGAACATACCCATAAATGAACCGCCAGTCCACTTCCCTCCTGTCACAGACGGGACTCCCAGAAAATCTGCCAACTGCCCCAGACGGCTGGAACCTACTCCCAAAAGGTACATATCTGCAAAGAACCTGACTGCCATTGCCTCTTTGGGATTGATGACCAGCTCCCCAAATTCATCCTTGTCATAGCCCATGAACCGCTCCGTGTTAATCATGTACTCCCCACGCTCAAACTTCTTGCGGATAGACCATTTCCGGTTCTCCGACACATTCCTGCTTTCTTCCTCGGCAAATGAAGCGAGGACGGTGAGCATGACCTCACCGTCCCCGGATAATGTATTGATATTCTGTTCTTCAAAATAGACAGCAACCCCAATCAGCCGCAGCTCCCTTACCGTTTCCAGGAGAACTGCTGTATTTCTGGCAAACCGGGAAATGGACTTTGTGATGATTAAATCTATCTGGCCGTCCTTTGCCATCTGCACCATCCGCTGGAATTCCGGACGGTTCCTGCTGAAACCAGATATCCCCTGGTCTGCAAACACGCCAATAAACTCATATTCCGGGTTGGCTTTCAAGGAGCGTTCATAGGAGGATATCTGGTTTTCCAGGGATTCGCCCTGTTTCCTGGAATCCGTGGAAACCCTGGCATAAGCACAGACACGTTTCTTTTTCGGTATTTTATTCTGTATCGGCTCCAACATCCGTATCCTCATAAAACCTTCTCCCTTCCGAAGTATTCTTTTACAAACCGCTTCACACATTCATACTGCTTTCCTGCGTCTCCGTCCTCATTGATACATATCACTGGTACCCCTGCTTTATCGCAGGCTTCCATAAATTCAAAGAACTGCTGCCAGTCACGGGCAATCATAGTGGCGTCCCTTGTGACTACCACCCGGACATGCCCGGCCTGAATTTCCTCAATCAATTGCCGGAACGCTTTCCGGTTTGCGTCTACGCCAGACGCTTCATCCCAAAAGAAATGTTCTTCCAACGTCCGCTTACCATAGCGCCTGCGGAATGCTTTTCTCCCCGGTTCCACATATTTTTCATATCCATGATCCCGGTGTGTGGTTCTGTAATAATATGCCACCTGCATCTTCATCCGGCATCCCACTCCTTTCGTTTTTGGTTTCTCATTGAGCAAGCTCAATAAGCGTAGTCTATTAATCACTCTGAACACCCTATAAGTCAAGCAGATAGGCGGTTTCCACGTCTTTTCTTTTGGTCTGCGGAAACTTATTTCAGAAGGTCAAAAAGAAGAACCCGGCAGGTTCCCCCACCGGGAAAATCTCTATATCCTCGTCACATAATCCAGCGAAATCCACCCGTCTCGCTTCTTCTGGTAAGATTTCAACAGCCCCCACTTAGAAGCCCCGGCTCCTTGCGCCTCCTCCACAATAGTAAACGCCCCTACTCCGGTAAACCTTCCCGTCCTCGCATAACCAGTTCCCGGCCCCATTCGGATATTCAAATCCGGAATCTCCACCTTCACCATATAAGAAGATGCCTCCGGCAGTTTCTCCATGAACTGCACATACCGCTTATCCGAAGTCAAAAACAGCCCGGATTTCAGCTTATACCACAGTTTATCCGCGCTGATGCCCACTACCGTATACACGCCGTCAAACACCACCTGGTCCACGTTATCCCCCATACACGGTGCTTTCCTCACATTCACTCCGTCTTTCCCCTTATAAAACACCTTCACAAAACCGAACAGCGGATTAACCGGCTGGTTCGGATTCCCAAAACCCTCCATGCTGCCCCCTGCATCTCCACTGTCTCCAATGATATTCCTCAGTATAGCAAGAATCTTCCCACCATACCCTGCCCCGGCAGCCCAGCCCTTTCCCTGCGGATTCTCCTGAATTCCCAGCCATTCCACATAAGGCGCAGCCCCCTTGGTCACATACCGGAATCGTGGGTCAACTTTCGGGTTCACCAATTCCTCCGTACTGGCATAGGCTTTCAAATGCTGCACCTGCGCCCGGATTCCCATCTGCGCCGTGTCAAAAGAATTCCCCTTCTCCCCATTGGAGATCACTCCCATCCCGCAGAAATTATTCTGCTCAAGCGTCACCGCCGAACCGGAAAAGCCAAAGTTCCCCGTCTCCAGACAGGACTGGGCAAAAGCAATATCCCCTCTCACACCTTCTGCCTCCCCTTCGGACAGGTATAGCGGAACCATATCCAACACCGACTGCTCTACAGCCGGATTTTTCTTTTTAATATACTCCCGCATCTGCTCCGCCGCAGCCACAGCCTTCCCCATGATCTTTGTATAGGAAGAAACATTCTCCTCCTGCCCGGAGCCGCCGCTCCCAATCTGCCGCTTAAACTTCTCCCACATCCCCTTCGCCCGGATTTGGGAAGGACAGTTCTTCGCACACACATCATAATGCTGCACCACCCGGTCAGCCGGAATCCCCGTCTCCGCCATCAGTTGACAGACAAACTCCACCGTATTGGCAAAGGCTCTCTGAAAATCATACCCTGCCTGCACACACATCTCCACTCCGATACTGTTTTTGTTATTCACCGTCCCAAACAGCCGTCCACCATAATTCACCCCCACATGCCAGCATCCTCGTCCATGGGGAGCCGCCTGGTACACCGTATCCTTGTCATCCGTGTAATAATGGACAGACGTGTCTATATTCCCGTTATACTGCGCTCTTGCATGGGCGCTGGCATCTGCTCCTGCCGCAAAATTATCTGTGTTATGCACCACGATATACTGCGGATTATTGCTCTCATACGTGTTATTGTCAGAAACATAATTCTTATTTACCTTCATGTCCATTCCCCTCCTTCAACTGCTCCAGCACACTTTTCAGCTTCTCCGGAATCGGCAGCCCAATCTTCACCGCATTCTCCAGAATAGAAATCCCCTCATTGGACAGATAGAAAAAAATCACCGCCGTCCGCAGTACGCTCCCATTCCCAATCACATGGGTATCGATGATGTGCGCCACGGCAACCAGAGAAAAAATGACCACTTTCTTGAAAATTCCCCGAAACCCGGTCTGGCTGGAAAGCTCCTTATTCAGAATCCCAACCATCACCCCGGTCACATAATCCACTGCCACGAAAACAACCAGCCCATACAAAAACCCGTCAAATCCTCCCATGACTGCCCCCAAAGCACCGCCCATAGCGGCAAATACATACTGCATCGTGCCTGTTACATCTCTCATCTCAAAACCCTCCTTGTTTTTCCGTACAAAAACAGCAGCCCGTTTTGGACTGCCGCCTGCTCCTGATTCCATAAGTTTTTCTTTTCTCTACCACCCTTACGGCACGGCCTCCTCTGTCAGTGTATAGGTAATCTTCATCGTCTTGTCCATTGTCTTCACCACCGCCGATGACAGGTTGTTAATAGTTGCCAAATAAGGTGTCAGCAGGTACATAGTCCGGTACTCGCTCCCATAACTCCCTCCCCACCCCAAAAGAAAATTCTTATACTGGAACAGCGGCGTTGCCGCATCATTCAGCCTGAAACTCCCCTGGGTGCGTATTACCTTGTCCTCCACCGTAACCTGGAAATCTCCTCCGATAATCAAATCCCCAACCAGCGTCATATATACCTCGCAGGTCCCTGTCTCGCACAGCGGCTTCCATTTGGAAGTAAACCCCAGATTGATTAGCGTCACATCTGAAGAATTGGAAAGATTAATCTTATAAATCCCCTTCTTGTTATTCGCCATCACATACAGGTATCCACTCCGAATACAGCACTGCAGATACCGCTCCGGGAAAGAACTGTCCTCCTCCCGCCGCCCCACGTCCATCAGCTTCGCATTGGACAGCGTCCACTCCCCCTCCGTCATGGAATAATCATCCTTCTTAATCTTCACCCACACCATAGTAGCACTGCCAGAGGAATTCCCCTCATTGGAAAACCCGTACCAGTACCCATTCCCGCCGTCCAGAAATTCCCCGTACAGCGTGTAATCCCCAAGAAACCGGAACGTGGAAGTCTGAATCACCTGGTCATCCACCACCGCAAAGGATGAGTCATCCAGCTTCTCGTTCAGCCCCACCGTAAAAATCGGGATATGCACCTTCCGTATACGCACCCCTGTATCCTGATATGTGATGGAATACAGCAGATTCCTTTCAAAATCCACCTCCACCGTCTCAAACAGCACCAGCTCCCGCGCCATAGCCATCCCATCCAGCTTGATGCTTTTAATCTGCAGGAATGTGGAACTGTCATTCACCAGGCTCCCATAAGCATTCGCCCCGCCCTGGGCGCTGGTCAGGGCAGCCGCCGCAATGGTACCGTTCCCCTGGCTCGGCGTGAACTCCCACACAAACTTGTATCCATTGTCCAGCTTCTTGCTCTCCGTCAGGTTCATGCTTCCCCTCGCCACATTCGCCGTGGAATTCACATTATTTGACGCATAAGCCACTGGCAAGTTATCCGACAGGGAATAAATATTGTCCGCCCTTTCCTCCAGTACCTTGGAAAACAGCAGAATCCCCCCAATCATGTTAGGGCAAACCGGAAGTAATACCTCCTGCCATTTCACCCCGTCAATACTCTCCCCGATTTCGTAAAATACCCCCATGGGATTCAGCCCCAGAATATGATTCACCGCATCCGTCACCATATTTTCCTCCGTCACCGCTGTGACCTCCCCGGTATTCACATCCGTAAGTTCAATCCTCATCGTTCCCGTCAGCCTCATAACGCCCTCCTTAACTCAAATCTACCGGACATCCAAACGCGCCTACTGGAATCCGCCCCATGCTGTCTGCCATCTGCCTCTGTACAAGCTCCATGGTATCAATTCCAACTGTCTCCGCAAACCCTCTGACACCCAATCCTGCGCCAACCCGGAACGCAGAGACCGTTTCCTCCAATACAATCTTCCCATCCCATGCCGGAGCCGCTGCCATGCCCTGTCCGCTGATTGAAGCGATACATCCCCCGGTATCAATCTGTCCGCTGCCGCGCTCCAAGCGAAGGAATACCTGAAACGTGTTCATAAAGTTGGGAATCAGTTCCTCAATAGGATAATACAAAGGCAGCACATGCTTCCCACTCCCCCAAGTCTCCGCCGGATAATGGGTCAGAATCTCTTCATCGTTGAACACATACCTTACACGCGCCACGGCCCTCCCATCCGCAGGAACCGTAACTGGCAGTTCCGCTTCCACGCTGACATTTACCGTAGTTTCCGTCCCATCCTCAGCCACAGACGGAACCGGGACAACAACCGTTCCCTTCGCCGTTCCTGCCTGTACCGCCGCATCTGCCGACACATCCACCAGCACAATCGCAAAAAACTGTACATGCGTCTCCTCTGCCGCCGCAAACTCAATGCTGATAATCTTCACATCCGTCTCATTCACTGTATAGTCTGATGCATTGGTAAACGTGTGAATCCCTATCTTCCCCGCTTCAATCTGATTCAGCAGTCCGGAGAGGTTCTTGTCATTCTTCGATTTGGCCTGTGCCAGCCTGGGATTCTTCCCCACACATTTCAAAGAATGCTTCCCATTAATTTTAACCTGATATCCAGTCACACAGGCTAACTGCGTTTCATCCGCATGGCCGCCGGAGAACACCAGTACATCCCCCAAATCCAATGCCGGATTCCCGATGGTATCCGAATCAAACGGAACATAGCGGATGACGGATAAATCAGACAGGATATTTTCCAGCAGTGCCTTCCTCGTCTCCTCCAAACCAAACTGCAAAAGCGGATTTACGCCCAGGTTCATGGTAAGCCCATCATCTGTCTCCAACGCATAATACTCTGCGGTCTGCGTCTTGACATTTGTGGAACTGACTGCCGTATACCGGGTAATAAAATCCGAAAAGCTGCTAGAAAACCGCTGCCTGTCGGACACCGTCATCACAGATACATTCCTATATTTCCTCAGCTCCAGCTTTCCCGTCCGGTTAATACAGAAAAACCCTCCCAGCACCTGCCCCACATAATACAGCACGTCACGGTACGTCTCAATATCATTCTCCGTATACACTGACAGCAGTTCCTCACCGTTTGGCATCGTCTCAATCTCCGCCTGGGTATGGGCAAGCTCCACGTTACAGGCTTTACAGCACAAAGCCAGGAAAGCATAAGCATTCCCCACAGTCTCAAAACCATTGAAGCTTCTCTCAAACCGGAGCATATAATCATAAGCCTTAATCTCCAGACAGTGCAGCGTCCGGTTCGCCTCGCTCACCTCAAAAATCCCCATAGGGACTTCCTCAAAGCTCCCGTTCCCAAGCCGCAGATGGTAAAACAGCTCCACCTTCGCATCCTCCAGTGTATAACGGTCAATCTCCGAAAACAGGGTAATCCCCATCTCCGCCGCATACACCGTGCCAATCTCAATCTCTGTGCTACCGCAGCACTGGCCTGTGATGTAGCCGGAGCCTTTCACGATATCTCCATTCCCAAACTCATGGACCACCCCGGCTTTCGTGGTAATTCTCCCTGTCCAGTAAAAATTGCGGGTGTTTTCCTGCACTGCAGATAAAAATTCTTCACTGACTGGATAAACCCACCCCTTTCCTTAAAATTCTTTCAAATTAAACGACACTTTCCACAGCCCTTTATAGGAAGTGTCTTTTACCAGCCCAGCCTTATAGCCTTCCATAAACATCTCCGTCCGCTTCACTTCCAGTGTCTCCGTATCAAAAAACTCCACAGCAATCTTCGGCTTCCTGCGGAACCCCGCCATGACCTTCACCCATTTCGGGCTTAGCGAAAAGGAAACCGGAATTGTCACCACGCCGCTCCTGACCACATCCCGCTGTGTAGTCCCAGCCTCCGTCTCCCCACTGGAATCCGCCTCCACATCCGCCATCTCCACCTCGTAGGAGTCCGGCATTGGAAGCGGTACCCCGTCAAACGTCAGATATTGTATAAACGCCATGCTTATCTACCTCCTGACCTCAGGTTCTGCCTGTTCTGTGCATTCACCACCACCTCATCCAGTAACGTACCGCCAAGGTACACCGGGATGCAGATCGTTCCCGTATTCGCCATCCCAAACCCGCTCACTGCCTCCCTGATTCCGTTCAATAACTGTGTGACGTTATTGGCAGAAGCCGTCTGTTGCTCCGCCATGCCAGAGGCCATCCCGATTTGCGGGCTGACCACCATTTCCGAAGCCACGCCCTGGACCGCCTTCTCAATTATCCCCCGGCTGCCCTCAATCCCCCTGGCAAGCCCGGACATAAAATCTGGCATCCAGGATTCATACTCTGTAAGCGGCCCTTCATCTGGCACGGAGAAATGGAGGAACGCCGCAATCTTATCCGCAATGCTCCTGACCGCATCCACCACATTCCCCACAGCATTCCGGATTCCGTTGGCAATCCCGTTCACGATATCCACACCCCAGTTCCACGCACTGGAAGCCAGCCCTTTAATATAACCCACCGCCTGCTCAAACCCATTCTTCACCGCAATGTAAACATTACTCATGGCATTGCTGATTCCACTGACAATATTATTAAAAATGTTCGTGACTGCTGTCTTAATAGCATTCAGCACAGTCGTCACCGTATTTTTTGCCGAATTCCACACAGTAGATATAATACTGCCCACTGTATTCATCACCGTAGTTACCACATCCCGGATTCCATTCCACACAGAAGTAACGATGCTTTGGATGGTATTCAGCACCGTAGAAATCACCGTCTGGATGGTATTCCATGCTGTAGTCAGGAAAGCCTGTACCGCCGCAACAACTGTAGTCACCACCGTTTTAATGGCATTCCAGACTGTGGTGAAAATCGTCTGTATAACAGTCAGCACCGTGGAAATAATCGTTTTGTAAATGTTAAAATATGTGGTGACGATTGTGGAAATCGCCGTCAGCACAGTCTGAAACAAAGTTTTAATGCCATCCCATAACGTGGAGAAAAATGTGGCAATCCCGTTCCAAATGGTCTGTGCCGCCGTGGATATCCCCGTCCAAAGCGTGGAAAAAAACTGTGAAATAGCCGTCCACGCAGCACTGGCCGTCTGCTTGATTCCTTCCCACAGCCCGTCAAAGAATTCCTTCACGGCACTCCAGATATTCATACAGGCCGCCTTTATTTCATCCCAGTGGGCAACCAGCAGCTTTCCAATGGCAATCACCGCCACAATTACGGCAATAATCGCAAGTATCGGCGCTCCCACACTGGCAATGACCGGAATCAATGCAGAAATAGCCGGGGCAATCACACCCACCAGGCTCATCACTGCACTAATCCCCGTTGCAATCTTCCCAATGATGATTAATACTGGTCCCACGGCAGCCACCACCATGGCGATGATGACAATCATCTTCTTCGTCCCCTCCGACAGCCCGGAAAACCAGGAAGTAAACGCCTGTATCTTATCCGCCAGCGCAACCAGAATCGGAGCCAGCACGCTCATGATTGCGGAGCCAAATTCAATGGCCGTATTTTTCAACTGGTTAAACGCCTTCTGTATCGTATAGGAGTTGGTGTTCAGCTTCCCAAAAGCTGTCTCCGTTGCCCCTGTGGAATTCTGCATCTGCTCCAGAGTCCCATTGAAAGTTTCCGCACTGTCCCCCAGAAGAATCAGTCCAGCCTTCCCGGCCTCCGCACTCCCCCATAAATCACCAAAGGCCAGCCCCTGCTCCGCCGCGCTGTCGGAAATAACCTGCAGCACATCGGAAAGGCTGGCCCCGTCCTGCATCAGTTCCAGGAAGGATTTCCCCGTCTTTTCCTTCAAAGTGTCCGACACCTTCGTGCCGGATTTTCCAAGCTCATTGAACATGGAATTCATATAGGTGGTGGATTCCGCAGTTGCCACACCGTTGGCAGTCATCAGGGCATATCCCGCCGCCACCTGTTCCAATGCCACACCGTTTGCTTTTGCTGTGGGGATAACCTTACCCATCGAGGATGACAACTCCCCCACCGTGGTTTTGCCCAGGTTCTGTGTCTGGATCAGCACGTCAGACACCCGGCCTACCTCAGACGCTTCCAGGCCATAGGCATTCATAATCGTAGTCAGCACATCCAGCGCGCTTCCCGCATCTGCAAACCCGGCCCTTGCCAGCTTCGTGGAATTGGACACAAAATTCACGGCATCCCCTGTCTTCTGCCCGGCGGAGATGGCGTCATACACATTCCTCGCAATCTCCGAAGAACTGATGCCCGTCTGGTTTGACAAATCCAGAATGGCCTTTTCCAGTTCAGACAGCGGCACTTCCGTGGTATCCGCAATGGTATTCACCTTTGCCATGGCATCCTCAAAATCCATAGCCATCTTAGCGTATGCCCCGCCCGCCGCCGTAATCCCGGCAGTCACCGGGAGCAGTTTCTTACCTGCTGATGTGGCGGCATCCCCAAACTTCCCAACCTTCTCCGCCGCCTGCGAAAAGCCTGACAGGGAGGTGTTGGTATCCTCCGCCTGTTTTTCCAGGTCTTTTAAATTCTGCTCCGTCTCAATAATCTCCCGCTGCAGGGCATCGTACTGGTCTTTGGTAATATCGCCGCGCTCAAACTGCTGCTGTACCTGTTGCTGGGCGGATTTGAGTGCCTCCAGCTTCTCCTTCGTTTCCCCAATGGCATCTGTCAAAAGTCTCTGCTTCTGCGCCAGAAGCTCCGAATTATGTGGGTCCAGCTTCAGGAGTTTCTCCACATCCTTAAGCTGGGACTGGGTGTTGCGGATTTCTGAATTGACGCCCTTCAGCGCTGTGGTCAGTCTGGTGGTATCGCCGCCGATTTCCACCGTGATACCCTGTATGCGGTTTGCCATGCGATGCCTCCTTCCTGTTTTTGGACAGAAAAAAAGAGCCGGTTAAGGCTCAAATATATGGAAAAGGCACCTGCCGTCTTTGGACAGATGCCTATGTATCAATACTATTTAATTTATAATTCTGCTCATTGCAAAACCGGAAACTATATTTCTGTTTTCAGCAGTGAATACATCTTCATGTCGATTATTTCGCCGTTCTTTACAGCGTTACTTCTTAATGTGCCTTCGTATTGAAACCCTGCTTTTTCAAGCACATGGCAGGATGCGGCATTGTATGCGAACGGCTCTGCATAGATACGGATTATATCGCTCTTGTCAAAAACGTACCCGCATATCTGTTTTACGGCTTCTGTCATAATTCCTTTGCCCCAATATTCTTCTGCGATGTAATATCCCAGCTCGGCAGTCTGTCTGTGTATGTTCCCCTGTCGAAAAATCCCGATACTGCCAACCACCTTTTCATCTACGGTAATAGCAAAAGCAAACGTTTCATTTTCATCTGCGGAAAGCATCGCAGAGATATAGTCTGTTCCATCCTGCTCGGTGTAAGGGTATGGCAATCCATCCCGGAGATTATCCTGTACTTTTTTGTTGGAAAGAGCCGCTGCTAATTCTTTTGCGTCAGACAGCGCCCATTTTCTTATTCTGCAAATCATTTTCCTTTGGCCACCTTCCCCAGTAAATTTAAAATTATCATTTCAAACACTCCTTGACATAATCCACGAGAACATCCATTCTGTCTGCAACCTGTTCCACCGTCATTCCACTATGAAAGAACCGCTTTACAACCATTGAAATATCCTCGGCGACCTCAATAATATGGTGGTTCGGATCATAAAAGCGAACAACTCTTTGCCCCCAATTATGCTCCATTAACTCATGAACATATTCAATATTGGCTGCTTGCAGTTTTTTGTAAAACTCATCAATATCAGAAACTTCAAAATATAGCTCTCCAGCATTATTTTTCAGATATACTTCTTTGCTATTGATAAAATCACTCCATGTATCAAGTGTTTGCAAAAATAATCCGCCATCCAACTGAACATTGGCGCCAAAATCACCTACCACATTCATGTCCAGTATATCATGATAGAATTTTTTGCTTTCTTCTATGTTCTTTACAGCAATCAAAGTACCCTTGTACATTCAAATTATCCTCCTCAACTTCCAGTTTTACGATGACCAAGCCAACTATTTCCTACCAGTATAGCAGGAAACAGCCGGCCAATCAACGAAAACAAAACCTGTAATCAGAACCTGTCAAAATCCTGCTGCGTGGCAAGCTGGGCATACTTACACTCGTCATTCCTGCTCTCCGCATACATATCATTTATCATCCCGATAGAAAGCAGTTCCAATTCATGAATAGAAATCCCAAGCTGCACACACCGCAGGAGGAACAGTGGCGTTGTCATCTCCCGCTCAGTCGGGCGGAGTTTTTTTTAGCCTCCACATCCGTCTGCACATTCAGTCCCCAAAGTTCAATCAACTTTGGCAGTACCTGATATATGGAGAACGTATTGAACCCATCCAGCCATTCCTCCGGCGTGTCCGGGATTGAACCATCTGCATGCTTTGCCATCACAAAAGCGATGTTCTCAAACATCTCCAAAGAAAACAAATCCAGACCGGACTCCCCTTCCTCAGAGCCTCCCACGCACTGCTCCAAAGCCCGCAGGTCCCTGTAAATATCCCTCTGGAACTTCAAACGGTAAATCCTCGGTATGGCCGCCGAAGCTTTAAACAGCACCTCCTGCCCGTCAATCTCAACCTTCCTGGTTATGCTCATTTATCCGCCACCGCCTTTGCCATGGATTTTACTTCTGCAGCCTTGCCCGTCTCCTGGTTCATTGCAAAGCTGGCCGGGGCCGGTGTCTCCGGCTTCACCGCAGGCAGATACACCGCTTTATACCAGTCATCATACACTTTTGCCGTAGTTGCATCCCCTGTCTTCGCCTTCACATAACCGGATGCCAGCGGTCTTGCCTTCACCGTCAGCGTCTCCGTCTGCACCTCCCTGGATTCCTCATTGGTCTTAGATTCAATCTTCGGGCGGGAAGCAGAACAGTTATACAGCACATGCCGGATTTTCTTCACATCCCCGTCAAATTCAAACAGCAGGGCAAAACTTCCCGTCTCCGCATTGCAGTTCTCCACCAGCACCTTATTGGTGTCCGCCTCCTCCTTCAGGATATCCGTCCGGAACGTCTCCGGAATCATCGCCAGCTCCAGATCCCCGTCATACCCCATATTGTTATTGATGACATAATATTCCACCCCATCCGCATAAAAGGACTCAGGTTCCCCGTTGGGGTCCAGGCTTAAAGACACCGCGCCCGGCATCGCCACCGGGACTGCGAATGTGTCTGTCCCGTCCTCCCCTGCCGTCAACGGGGCATAGTGGACATTGCAGATATTAAACTTCACTTTATTTCCCATTCCTCAAACCTCCATTTCATATAGAACCTCATACAGCCGTTCTGACTCAATCCATACCTCACTTCTGGCATAAAAGATGCCATGTCTTTCCAACACAGCCTCTATCCGCTCCTCCAATTCCACAGACTTATAATCCGTGTACAGTTCAATATGCAGCTTCCGCTTTTTAAAATAAGCAATCCCATCTGCCGCAAAATTCCGGGATTCCGGGTATAGAAACACCAGGAACGGCGGCTCTGGAGACTGTCCCTCCGCAAAATGTCCATAGGCACAGGGCAGTTCCATTTCCTCAATCATCTCTAGCACCTGCTCATGCATCAATGCGATAACCCCCGTTCCATCTTTTCCATCAACTCTTCCGCTCCCCGCTGTTCTGCCGGAGCGATATGGGGAATGGCAGCAACCCGGTCTCCGTTCCGTCTCGCGTGACCGTGTTCCAGTAGATGGGCAATCTGGTAACGGTCACGGCTGTGAATCACCATAGTCAGGGAATTGGCATCCTCCTGCACTTTCTTTGCCACCCAGCTCTTCTTATATTTTCCAGTCCTCACCGGAGCATTTGCCTGAATGTCCTTTTTCACGGACCGGCTCACCTCTGTCACGCTCCGCTTCATCACCTCATTGGACAAATCCGCATACTCCTCCATGGACTGAGCAATGGCCTCCGCCATCCCGTCCACACTCACCCTTCGGTCCGTCATATCCTCACCTCTTCACCCTCTCCGCCCGCAGCTTGATAACCTTATTTTGGAACTGCATAAAATCCACCAGCGTGATGTTATAAATATCGCCCCGGAACAGAATCCGATACTTCGTGCTTTCCAAGTCTTTCAGTTCCTTACAGTACCTCACCAGAAAAAACAGGGATTCCTCCCGGTTCACCTGCGCCGCCTCCCAGTATTCCTTCCCCGATAGGTTATTGGCATAGGCCCAGCAGGTGAAATAGTCCTCCCACTCATTCCGCTGGTTCCCGTCCTTATCCTTTTTCATCCGGTTCTTCTGGATGACAATCCTCTGCCGCCACTGCCCAATCCGCATCAGAACACCTCATCCCTCTGCCCGAACAGCAGACATTTCAATGTCAGTGCCAAATCCTTAAAATCCGCCTGCTCCCGGTTCTCATACAGATAAGAAATCCCATACAGCACCGCTGTCCTGACCGGGTCCGGCACCTCCGCGCCAGGTTCAAAACTGCACCGCAGGATATCTTTGCAAATACTCTCCGCCGTCCCGGAAAGGGCAAGGAGAAGTTCATCTTCGTCTGCACTGTCAATCCGCACATACTGCTTGATTTCTTCTAAAGTCACAACCATCCGGCTTTCTCCTCCCTTCCCATGGACAGACATTAAGAAAACAGCTTCATCACCAAAGATTCCAGACTGTCTTTATGCCCCGGAGCCTGCCTTCATAGTCAGTGTCTTCACCGCCTCTGCCAGGATAAGCTTTCCGTCCACTCTCTGGCTTGCCAGGAATCCCACCTGCCCGTTTGCCGCAAACAGTTCATTCAAGCGTTTAAAACTCCTTCCCTGCCGATCCGCAATCCAGTAATAAGAGAAATCCCCGAATGCCATCACCTTCGCTCCGGCCGCCAACTCCGGCACATAGGAAGACGTATGGTACGGACGGTTCAAAATCATATCCGGCTGCCCTGCCTGCACGGACGGCTGCCAGATATAATTCCCATTATTATCTTTCAGCTTCCGCAGCGCCTTCACCGTAGTGTCATTCAGCACCCAATGGGCCTTCTTTCGGTACGGGGATTTCAAAGAATAGAACAGATCCATCACATCATCAAAAGTGATATTCGCCGTTGTGGTGGTCACCCCGTCTGAAGCGCCGCCTGTGGTATAGAAGATGCCCGTAGGTTTTCCGGTACCGTCCCCCACAAAAAAGGCTTCCTCTTCCTTGGAGCCAATCCTTCTCCCGAACTCCTTAGAGATATACGCCTCTAAATTAAATGCACTGTCATTCAGAAGCTCATCCGACACTTTCAGCATGGTCGCCACCTTATACGCGCTGATTGCCACCTGCCCAAAAGCGTCATCCGATTCCGGGAACGCCCCTTCCTCGTCAATCCAGGATGCCTCCCCCTTACTTGCCACCACCGGAATCTTACGGTCACCACTGGACGTATTGATGACCGTGGCAATACTGCGGAAGAAGTTCTCCTCCTCCAGCGCATCCACCAGCGTCCGCTCAAACTCATCCGGCACCAGATAGCCGCCCTCGGAATCCGTTCCCACCTGCAGGGCATTGTTCACATCAAAAAAGTTCTTTCTTCTCATGGCATTCCAGAAGGTCTTCCTGTACAGGTCCGATGCCCTGCCCTTTTTCTCCTCCCCGTCTGGGTCAGCGTTTGGCTTATTGGTGATCGGTGTGGAAATCGGCTTATTCAGCTCCGCATCAATGGCAGCCTGACGCTCCAGCCGCTCAATCTCCTTCCCCAGATCCACCACATCCTTCTCCATCTTCTCATACGTTTCCGTATCCTCCGCAGACAGCAGCCCGTCATTCCCACGCTTTGTATCCAGGAACGCCTTTGCCGCCTCCCATGCCTTTGCCCTCTTTTCCCTTAATTCCAGAATCTTACTCATAATCAAATTCCTCCATAAATTTAATGTGTTAAAAGGTTCAGCCTCTTTTCTAACTGCTCCACTGGTGTCTTCTTCTCTTCCGGCTTGGGAATCAACTTGGACAACAGCGAATTTGTCACTGTTGTCCGGGAGAACATCATGCCCTCCGCCCCTGTTCCATCTGTCGTATTTTCTGTCTTTTCCGCACCGCCGCTCAGAATCCCGTCCGCAAAACCAAGCTCCACCGCCTTCTTCGCATTAAACCAGCTCTCCACATCCATCAAGTGTGAAATCCTCGTCCGGCTCAACCCTGTCTTAATCTCATAGGCGTTCATGATGCTCTCCTTCACCTCGTCCAGCATCTCCCCGGCCTTCTGCATCTCCTTGGAATCTCCGATAGCAATAGTCATAGGGTTGTGGATCATCATTATGCCCACCGGGGACATCAGCACCGAAGTCCCGGCCATGGCAATCACAGAGGCCGCCGAAGCCGCCAGCGCATCCACCTTCACTGTCACATCCCCCTTGTACTCCATCAGCAGGTTGTAAATCTGCGCCGCCGCAAATACGTCCCCTCCCGGAGAATTAATCCAGACCGTGACATTCCCTGCTCCTGCATTCAGTTCCTTTTCAAACAGCTTCGGAGTCACTTCATCCCCATACCACGTTTCATCCGAAATCTCCCCATTCAGAACCAATGTCCGCTCCCCGTCCGTCTCATTTCGGATCCAGTTCCAAAACTTCCGCTTCATACCAAACCTCACTTTCCATTTCCGAGCATAGAAAAAGCCAGCAGATGATTTCCTTTTTCACCTGTTGGCTCCTGCCCCTGACCTTTATTCTGTTTTCCTTCAAAATCTATCCTCTGTCGATTCACTATCCTGTTTCTATCCGACACCCTCATCTCCACTATTCTTTCCGGCAAACAGCCCGGCATCTTTCAGCTTCGTCATATTCCCATTGATCAGATACAAATCCCCGCCTTCCTCTGCCGGAATCAGGTTCATATCCTCCATTTCCCGGATATCATTCCCGGACAGCCAGCCATTCTGTCTTCCAATGGAATATCCCGTCATCCGGCTCTGGTAATCCCCACGGAGCAGCCCGTCCACATTCAGCTTGATGAAATACTCATTCTTCTCCTGCGGCAGCAGCAAAGCCCTTTGCAGAGACTGCTCCCACCGAATCACCCACGGGTCCAGCGTATACTTCACAAACTCCAAAGACTGCTGCTCAATGTTGGAAAAGCTGGACTTTTCCAAATCCCCCACCATATGGGGTGGAATCCGGTACAGCCTTGCGATTTCGTTGATCTGGAACTTCCTCGTCTCCAGAAACTGTGCTTCTTCCGGCGGTATACCAATCTGCTGGTACTTCATCCCTTCCTCCAGCACAGCTACCTTTCCGGCGTTCTTAGAACCTCCATACACCGAATGCCAGCTCTCCCGCACCTTCGCCGGATCCTTCAAAACTCCCGGATGTTCCAAAACACCACCGGGATTCGCTCCGTTCTCAAAAAATGAAGCTCCATATTCCTCACAGGCCAGTGTCATCCCCACCGCATTTTTCGCCATGGCAATGGGGGAATACCCCACCAACCCGTCAAAACCAAGACCGGGGATATGCAGCACATCCTGCTGCCGCAGGTACACCCTGCCATACTCCTCAAAGTTCGGATTCTCGTCACTGTTCCTGGTATAGATATAGTAAAGCTGCCCGTTCTCATCCCGGTCAGCCTCCATCTTATCCGGCAGGAGCGGATATAAAGCAAGCACCCTGCCGTTCCCATCCCGGATAATCTGCGCATAAGCATTTCCCCATATCAATAGATGGCTCATTAGCGTCTCCCGGAATACGAAGGAAGTCATCTCCGGGTTCGGCTCATCATGGAGCAGATGGTACAGCGAATGGTTATACACCCGTCCCTTCCCCGTCTCCGTATAACGGTACAAATGGACAGGCAGGGATGCCACCGTCTCCGCCAGAATCCGCACGCAGGAATACACCGCCGTAGTCTGCATGGCTGTCCGCTCATTCACATTTTTCCCACTGGTACTCCTCCCAAAGAAAAAGGAATACGCCGAACCGCCGTAACTATCCTTTGGCTTGTCCCTCGCACCCCGGATTCCTAAAATGGATGGTAATCTTATACACGCCTCCTAAAGATATACAAAAAGAAAGCACCCCCGAAGAGATGCTTTCCATTCCCACTATATTATATTGTCGTATTTCTCAACTGCACATCTATGTTCCGTCCGCCATATACAATCCGGATGACTGTAACTGTCTTTTCTTCCTCATCCGGAATATAGAAAACGACAAAATGATCCACTGGCATTTGGTGAAGCCCTCTACTTCGCCACGGTTCTTTTTCATACAGTTTAAACTTTCCCGGCATATCTGCCAATTTCAAAATGTTTTCTTCCAGACGGTCAAGCTGCCCTGCCGCATTTTCCGGTTCCAGGAGGCTGAATGCAATATACTCATAAATCCCCCGCAAATCAGAATCCGCCTGTTCTGTAAGGGCTACACGGTATGTCATAGGCCATAATCCTTACGGATTTGAGCAAACGCCTGCGCTGCCGGTTTTGTTTTCCCCTGCACAAAATCCGTATACCCTTTCTCCAGTTCCTGGTTCATTTCCGCTTCTGTCAATGTACCGGCTTCTACAGGTTTTGCGGCAGGCAACTTCACATCAAAGGGAATCCCCCTTTGCATGACCACCTGTTTTAAAAAAATATTAACCGCATTGGACACCGGAATCCCAAGCTGTCCCAGCACACTCTCTGCTTGTTCTTTCAACCCCGGTTCCAAACGCACATATAAATTTGTCGTCTTTGCCATCATGGTAGCCTCCTTTCCTGCTATTAGTATACACGATTGTCCGTACAATAGCAATGCAATAGCAAGAATTATTAATAAATTTTTAGTATTGGGCTCTCTCTCGGAACGTCCTGTCTGCTAGTTGATAGTGAGTTCTGTGTAGAAAGCCACCCGGAATGCTTCAATCAGCCTCCCAATATCCTTTGTTGTTTTCTCCAGCCCATGTTCATCCTTCCAGCCCACCTTCTGCTTATTGAAAATCATATGGAAGGCATTACCGTTATTCTGTCCAAACCTGATCCTCAATTCCACGCCATCCGGTGCTTCCTCTAAAGCTTCTTCAATTAAATCCGGCTGCGGGCAGGTGCTAAAAATTGCCACCTTATCCCAGGGTTCCCATTCTGTGTTTTGTTTGATTGCTTTGTTCATGTGTTTTTCTCCTTTCGTCCAGGGGTGCTCCCCTTTGGTAGTACACATGTTACCTCTGAAGCCGCACATTATCCAGTAAATCTACTGCTATAAATCTGACAAAGATTCCTTCCCTGCATTGTTCAGATTATGCCCTAAAAAATCAAAATCCCCCTGTCATCGTACACGCTTCCCCCAGCGTTTCCTTCATTTCGTATCGCCCGGTCTAGCGCCATCACCGTTGCCACAGCCCCGTCAATCTTCTCCGTGGACTTCTCCTTATCTGGCTTGATATTTCCAGCCGGGTCTGTCCGCACAAAGATATTATCCATCATCCACCGCAAAACCGGATGCCCTCCATGCGCTATCTTCTTTTCCAGCACCAGTTCCATCAACCGCTTACTCGGCGGTGACATATCCTTGAAGCCCTGTCCGAAGGGAACCACCGTAAACCCAAGCCCCTCCAGGTTCTGCACCATCTGTACCGCGCCCCAGCGGTCAAAAGCAATCTCCCGGATATGGAACTTCTTCCCCAGCTCATCAATGAAATTCTCAATAAACCCATAGTGTATCACATTCCCCTCTGTGTTCATCAGGCATCCCTGCTTCTCCCATACATCATACGGCACATGGTCCCGCCGAACCCGGAGATTCATATTTTCCTCCGGTATCCAGAAATATGGCAAGATAATATATTTCTCTGTATCATCCCTCGGAGGAAAAACCAGCACAAAAGCCGTGATGTCAATGGAGCTGGACAAATCCAGTCCTCCATAACACTCCCGGCCAATCAGCTCCCGCTCATCTACCGGAAACGCACAGTCATCCCACTTCTCCATCTGCATCCAGCGCGTAGACTGCTTCACCCACTGGTTCAGCCGGAGCTGCCGGAAAATATTTTCCTCTGCCGGATTATCCTTAGCACTCAGATACGCATTTTTTACTTTCTCTATATCAATGGTGTGTCCAAGGGACGGATTGGCTTCATACCACACTTTTTCCGAAGACCAATCCGCATCATCAGAAGCGCCATAAATCACCGGATAAAAAGATGGGTCAAACTTTCTCCCGTGAATGATATCCTCTGCCTTCTGATGCTACTCAAAACACACCGAATTTCTGTCTGTCCCCGCTGTTGTTATCAGGAAAAACAGCGGCTGTGTCCTGGCATCACCGGAGCCTTTCGTCATGACGTCAAACAGTTCCCGGTTGGGCTTTGCGTGCAATTCATCAAAAATTACCGCATGGACGTTTAAACCGTGCTTGGTATAGGCTTCTGCGGAAAGCACCTGATAAAAGCTATTGGTTGGCTTATATACCAGACGCTTCACGGACATGACTGGCTTAATCCGCTTTTTCAATGCCGGGCACTGGTCCACCATATCCACAGCCACGTCAAACACAATAGATGCCTGCTGGCGGTCTGACGCACAGCCGTAAACCTCCGCCCCCCATTCCCCATCGCCACACGTCATGTATAAGGCAACTCCGGCGGCCAGTTCCGATTTCCCGTTTTTCTTCGGAATCTCCACATAGGCGGTATTATATTGGCGGTACCCGTTTTCCTTCACCGTGCCGAACACATCCCGGATAATCCTGTCCTGCCATGGGAGCAACTCAAACGGCACGCCCCGCCACCGCCCTTTCGTGTGTTTCAGGCAATTAATAAAATCCACGGCGTGATCTGCCTTCTCCCTGTCAAACATCAGCGCCCACCGCCTTTGAACAGGAGTAGTTCCATGACGTCATTTTCCTTATCTTCCCCTGTTTCTGATGTAATCCGGCTTCTGGCCGAAGGGGTAAGCCCGAACTGTTCACAAAAACGGTTCATGATTTTTAAATAAGTCTGTGCAATGGAAACCTGTGGAACCTGCTGCCAGTAACCGGACGGGGTTTTTACGATAGTGCCGTGCTGGGTGATGAATTCTTCCGCTTCCTTCCACCGGGCATAAGCCTGGCAATACCCGGAAAAAGCGGCCATGTCAATCTCCGTCAGGATGCCGAGTTGCTCCAGTTGCTTCGCCATCCGTTTCCATTCCTTCTTTGCCTCGTCCTCCAGCCAGGAAGGACAGCGGGGCGCTTTCTTATCCGGCTTCGGCTCCTGTGTATTTAAACTCCGCTTCCCCGGATTCCCCTCCAGCACCTTGACTGCCGTAGGCTTTGGTTTTCTTCCACTCTGCGCCACCAACCGCACCTCCTTCCCGCCTATGTGCACCTATTACGGTAAAAGAAAAGAGCCTCCGAAGAAGCTCCTTTATCTAATCCAGCCGTAACCTGTTGTATTTTCTTGCTTTCCGTTTCAGATTCCGCTTCCATCTGCGTATCGTTACTGCCTTCCTGTGGTTTCTGTAAAATGTATAGTCATCCAATACATATTTTCCATGGTGTTCCCGTTCCCCGTATGCATGCATCCCATTCATCCTCTCTTTATAGAACAGGGAGACTCACCCGCCTCCCTACCCGGTTTTCTCATTTGCTTAAGTAATATTCCTTCGCTCGTTTCAGGCACCATTCCATCGCCCTGCCGCCGTCCTGGAATTTCTGTTCTGCCTTTTCGCAGAAGTTTAAGCGGCATTCTTCAATCCCAACCCCAGCTTCCTCCGGTGTTTCCACAAATTCGTAAATCTGTGCCGTAAATTCATCTCTGTAAGCGTTATCCGTCACCAGCACCAGCGGTCCGTATTGCAAAACCGCCCCATTTGTTACGGAATCCATCATGCTGAGTTGCTCCATCGTGGTAAAATCCTGTGTTTTCATCATCAAAAATGTCCTCCTTTTCTTTTCGTTATAGCGTGTGGAAAAGCTGTCAATGGCAGGTTTTCCGTTGGTAGTGACATGTTACCTCTGAGTGCGGACATTATCCAGTTAATCAGGAGCCATAAATTCACCAATCTTCAACCATAGAATTTGTGCATTCTACAGCAGTTTTCAAAATGTACAGAAGAAAAAGGCCGGCTTCCTCCGGTCCTTTTCCAGTTTTCCAGAATTCCCTATGCGAATTCAATCGTCAGCATCCCACTGCTTCCAAGGAAATAGCTGTTTTGGATATTTGGGTCTTCAAAAAACGTCTCCTTTGCTTCCTTAATCATTTCTTTCAGCCGTTCTTCCCCTACCAGTTCTTTCACAGCCTTGCGTGTGGTTTTCTTACCATCCAGATAAAAATTTGTTCTCATGTGCATTTCCTCCCTGTGGTTTTGTTTTCCGAAGGTTTTCCCCTTTCGGTAGTACACATGTTACCTCTGAACGCATACATTATCCAGTCAATCCAACATCATAAATCCACCAAAGTATTCCGAAGGGATTCGTCTGTTTTATGGTGTTCCGAAGATTTCCTGCTAAGTGAAATCTACCATACGCAAGGTACGGCACACCCTTTTATAATCCCCGTGTTGAAGGGCATCCTTCCCCTGATGCCGGACTTTCCGATTCAGTGTTTTCCTGTTCAGGGAAAGACCCCTTTTCATCTCTCCCCTCATGCTGTCCGGGCCGTGCCCTCTGTACCAGCAGTTCCGTTTCTCACTGGCATTCCCGGATAATCTCTCCTGTACCATTTTCTAATCTCCTCTCCTATTTTCTCCGCTGATTTCATATGCTTCTGTCAGTATCTCCATAGGAAAACCGTACTTCCTGTATGCCCGCACCAGCACATCATGATATCCCTCACTTGGTTTCCCATACTCCCGGCTTTCATCCATAATGTAAGCCATAGCAGTTACCTGTTTCCCATCCAGATTAATCTCCAAATCCTTTTTGTAATAGAACACCGGGTATCCCTCGTAACGGTCAAGGCTCTTTTCATCCTCTTTCCCGATGGTCCAGACAAGGACAGGCACCCGGCTGCCTTCCTCCGGCTCGATAGTAGCATATGCTTCTGTCTTGGAGCCTTTGAACAGGAGGCGGTAATCCTCCAGTTCTGCTCTGCCCAAAAGCTGCGCCGTGGGGCATCGGTAAGTCATCTGACTCTCATCCATGTTGCTTCCATAAGCAATGTAGTATTTTGCCATCTCGTATCTTCCTTTCCAATTTGTAGTAAGGTCTTCCTCCTGCCACTCCAAGGGCGGTCTGCACCGCCCGGTGTGGAAAAAGTATGTAATTTATGCCCCGTGTCTCCATGCCGAATTCCCTTCCAGGTTTTTGAGGAAATGCAGGCGGCAGGTTTTGAATTCGTCCCCAATCAGCCCCAGCCGGAGCATCCAGCAACGGAAAGCATATTTTTCGTTGTCCGTCTCTGTCCTGCGGGAGGAAGCTTTTTTCTGCACCAGCGCCTGATGGGTGACCGCCAGGCAGAACTGGATGTAGGCTTTTACCTCTCCGGCATGTAGGGTACTGTTGAAAAGCCGGAATTCCACGGTTCCTTTAGTAAAAGTGGCATGAAGGTTCAGTCCATGGTAGCGTGTCCTGTTGTAATGCTGGTTCCGCTCACTGCCGGGCTCCTGCGCATACCAGATATCCTTAAGCTGTTCCATCGTCTTTGGCTTTTTCCGGTTTATGGTTGTGATCAGCTCTTCGTTCACCTTCTTGCAGTACCAAAGCCTGTCTGGGTCAATCCGCAGGGCTTTGTAGAGGATATCCTCCTTGCTTGCCATGATGTTTACGATATTCCGCAGGGTCTGTGGGGTAAAAAGGGAAGCGTCCACATGGATATGGATTCCGCATTTCTCGTTGACCAGGGCTTTCCTGTGCCGAAGCTGCCGGATGATTTCCTGCAAATCCGGTATATCATCGTAGGTGAGAATGGGGCTGACAATCTCACATTTATAAGTGTCATCTGCCGCCTGAATTCTTCCCCGTAATTTCTTCTGTGCAGTGATGCTGGAATCGTAGGTTGCTTTCCATTCCCGGCCTTTTGTATCCTTCGCTCCAAAGGTTTTGTAGTAGGTCCCAATGTAGTAGCACTCTGTTCCGAAATGTCCGGCAATCACCGCTGCTGCCTCTTCCCTCGTAATGCCTGTCATCTCTATCTCAATCCCGAATTTCTGTTTTTTCATAATATTCCTGCGCCTCCTGTGCTTTCTTCGTTTTCTTTTCGTAGTCTATTAATCACTCTGAAAGCACACATTATCCAGTCATTTCGGCGCATAATGTACACAAATATCTTGAGAAAAATCGCCCTTCAATCGTGTGTTTTTACGGGTTCCTTCTATGGTATATAATAAGGTGAAAAGTACTGTATCTAAGCTGCTTCTGTTGGTCCCGGCTTCTCCCCGTTGCCGCACGTTTCCTCCAAAACCAGCCCTGCCACGTTTTCCCCGGCTCCGGCAGTTTCACCGCCGCCTTCCCCCTCCTGGTCTTCCTGCTCCGCCCGTTTCTTCGCCTCCGCTCTCTGCTTTGTCCGCACCTTCGCCCGGTCAATGTCTGCCTGTGTGCGAAAGGCGGAATGCCCCTTCAGATTTTCCATCAGGGCATTGCGGCTGTCCTTCATATCCTTGCCGCCAAATCCGATTCTAAGGAGCCAGATGCGCATGTAGTATTTTTCATTTTCCTCAATGCGCTCCTCCGGATCAATCCGCTTCTGCTCCCTGGCCTGCTTCACCATGGCAGTGGCTAAATTCGTCCAGGCCTTTACCGTCACCGTATCCTCCGTGTAAGGAAAGCGGAAAGTAATCTTTTCTTCTAAAATCCCAATCCCTCTCATATCCTCTGCATAGGCAAGAAGTGAGTCTTTAACCGCCTCCATGGTTTCGTTTTCATTTCCTTCCAACTCCTCCACTAGACTGTCCGGGATGCTGAAGGTTTTTTCCCCAATTGACTGTTTAATCAGATACTGTCTGCTATGGATAAGGAAAATGAGGTTTTTCAGATTTAAAGCCGTCAGCCTTTCCACCTGAAGAGAAACGAGAAGTTTACCCTCGTCCGTTTCTGGTGTGTCTACGAATCCCCGTTCCGCCAATCCAGTCAGGAGCATCTCTGCTGTTTTCTCATCTTCTGTCTCCACTGTGCCTGTCCGGTCAATGATGCAGTTCCCTACCTGGAAGTTACAGGATGGGACTCCGAGGTACTTTGAGGGCATGTTCAGAATCTCTGAAACTGCCTTCACAACATCTTTCCTGTTCTCTGCGTTCGTCTTAATCTTCATATGGCTTTTCCTCCGTTCTTTTGAGCCTTGTTTTTTGGTACTACATTAATCACTCTGAACGGGTGTAAAGTCAAGGCAATCCGGCATCTTTCTGCCGTTTTTTTCATCTTCTCTGCGGAATCGGTCTTCCAGTTCAAACTCATCCGTACACTCTTCCATTTCGTCACAGTCATAATCCGATACCGGACGTTTAGAGCGCCGCTTTAACAGCCGTTTGAGCTTATGCTCCGCCAGGGCATGGGCGGCAGTGCCTTCCTCCGCATATACGCTCCCGATATCTCCTGTGAACTGCTCCTCTAGTCTTGCGGACGGCGGACAGTTCAGCCACCGTTTGGAGGAAGAAGCCGACAACAACGCATGTCTCCCCATCACAGCACCTTCGCTTCCGCAAGCAGCGCCGGATAATCCTTCTCCTCCACGGCGGACAGCTTTGCCACCCCGTATTTTCCCAGCAGTTCCTTAATTTCCTTAGTTTTTCCCTCCTGTGACTTCTCCGCCAGAACCACACGGATATCCTCCACAGCCACCTTCTGTTCCTCTTTTCTCTTATCTGCCTTCGCCACGGCTGTGCTTTTATCCGCTGTGGCCTTCCCTGTTTTACTCTCTTGCTTCGTCTCCGCCTTTGCTTCTTCCACAGCCTGTCCTGCCAGCTCCCGCAGGCTTTCCGCAACCAAAGCAAACCCGTCCGCCATCTTCAACAATTCGCTTCCCATCTAAAACTCCTCCATTTCTTCCAACTTCTCAATCAGTTCCTCGGAGAACATGGTACAGAGCAGCAAATCTTCCCCGATCTCCCTTGCGTCAAAATACTTTGCCCTGCCGCCGTACTCCCGGCAGGCTTCCTCAATCCGATTTTGCTTCTCCTCATCCGTCTCATTCCCAAACACCCAAATCTCATCCACTTGTTTTGCCATCCGGGAAGCCAGCACATGCTCCACCGCCCCGCCAAGCTCGTCCGGGAACATTCCATGAAAATTCAGATAGGCACTGACCGGGATAACACCCTTATGCGCCGCATAGCGGCAATACTCCTGCGCCCTCGCCTGGTCATTCTCCTCATTCCCTGTCAGTTTCGTAACAACCATTACCAGCTTCATGCCCCCTGCCTCCTTCCGCATCTTCCTTAAACCAGATGTGGATGCCATGCTCCACCGCAAATCGGATTTCCTGCTCCATGCCCTCAGTAGCCTCCCCGAACACCCACATCTCGTCACAGCCAAGCAGCAAGTCCATTCCCATAGCAATCCCGTCTACCCGTTCCTTTAAACTGTCCTCATTCAAAAACTGCGGAAACAGCAGATGGGGTGCTATGGGTAGGCACCCCTCCTCATAAGCCCTCCGGCAGTATCCCGCCGCCTTTGCGCTGTTCCCTTTTACATCCCCACGGAATGGGCTGCAGATAAATATCTTTTTCCTCATCTCATTTCCACTCTTTCTTGTTCTTTCTTTTACCTGCCGCAATCGCCGCGCCAGGCTCATATGCCGCCACATCCTTCTCAATCTGCATCAGCTTCAGCGCTAGGCTTTTTGCCACAATACTGATTGCCTGCAGAATGCCGATTAGCTCTGTCGTGTTCTGCATTCCATCCATGCCTCCTTTCCGGGGAAATTAAAATCTTATCCCTCTCACTGTCGTAATGACACTTTTTTGAAAGTTGGCAACAAGATAAATAAATTTCTTAAAAAAGTATTCGACACTTGTGACATATCCTGTCGAATCTCTTTCCACTAGATATCAAATCCATGTTGTACAAAGAAATCCCGTAATTTATCAAGCACCTTATTTTTTATGAAGTGCCAGCGTCCTCCTGTTTTCCCCCTTTTGCCGGGCAAATTCACAGACACTCATTTCCTCTCCAAACACTTTCTCCGCAAGTTCCCGTTCCTCTGGCATCAGGCTGTCCAGCGCTTCCTTTAGAACTTCCAGCATTGCTTTCTTCTCCATCATTTCCTCCAGGCTCTCCGAAAAAAGCTCTGTCCGCATATGATTCTCTTTCCATTCCTCATAAGACTCCGTCCTGTATCCCTGCGCCTCCATAGCCTCCCGGTTCCTCTGTTCCTTCTTTTTCTGCTGCCACCATGGCCGGTAAAACTTCTGGTACGCCTCCTCCGTAACCTCCATCTGGATTTCTTCCCTGCCAGATTTGATAGTGATCTTTCTTTTTTGCATTCAGCATTCCTCTCTTTACCTTGCGGTAAAGCCAGAAAAACTGACTGCCATATTTCAAAGCGCAAAAAAAGACCGCAGGAATCCATTGGTCGGATTTCCTACGGTCTGAAATTTTATAACTATCACATGGGGCATGCCCCGGTGGATGTTTTATTCGCTTTTTAAAAGTGCTTGCTACTACATAGCACATATATCCTATACTCATCTTAATTGTCTTTTTGGTAACTGCCATCTCATAAGAAATACTTATTTTGAATAAACACCTTTCATTTTCAGGCATTGTCTCTCTCCTTTCCGGCAGTACCGCACATATTCATAGATTGTCTATGGTCCATTGCATGAGATTGTTTACCATAAACTTCCATGTATATGGAGTATTCCCTTCCAGGTAAAACTTATATTAAATTGTCTGGGAGCGATGTAATAAAAAAGAAACAATCCAAATAATCTGACTGTTTCTTTTCAATCCTTTTATTCAATAATTCCTTTTTCCCTCAACTCCCTGTTGGCCGTCTCCTCGTCTTCATAAACCCTGTCATATCTGCTTTTTACTTTCCCGACCTTGATATCTTCCATCAAATCGTTGAGAAAACTTTTAAAATTCCGGTTGTCATCTACCAACCGGTTTATCGTATCCCAGTCAAGGGAATCCTTTTCCTTCGCTGAAAATAGTATCTCACTCTGCATAAAGTGTTCAGCGTCCAGCCGGATTACCCCAATGCCAAAGGCATTATTCAGCCTCCGCAACTCATCCATCAGTTCCGGTTCCTCCGATATATGGAGCGCAGCCAGGTATCCTTCATGCGCCCAGCTTGAATTGGATACCGCCTGGAAATAGCATTCCCGCAGGTTTGACAAACTCAAACTAATCTTCATCTCAAAGGAATACAATTTATATGGATTGACCTTTAGCACATCAAACAATTTCAGTGTATTATCCGTATACGAATTAAATGGAAAATGAACTCCAACAATATCGGGATGCAGCCATCTGTTCTTACCGCTTTTCTCCCTCTTGGAAACTTCGTGATAAATGGTTTTTGTCATGCATTTAAAATGCTCATCTGCACAGACAAAACTGGACAGAAGAATATGTAAATCCCGTTCATGAAACCTGCCCGTCTCCCTACTGCCATCCGTCTCATAAATTTCTTCCGGGTCTGACGTGAAAGCTTTCCCTTTCAGATAAAATTTCGCTGGCCTTTTACTGACCTGTGTAAATATCGACTCCGGATTATTTTTTAAATCAACGTAAATCCTGGCCGATAACGTGCGGACAGGTGTCTTTCCGGAGGAAGCCAGTCTTTCATCAAGCCCCTGTTTACATCCTGCCTCCCACATTTCCTCTACAGATAATGGCCTGTCTGAATCCTCTAATACCTCTTTCGCAAAATCACTAAAACCAAATGCCATACCTACTTCTCCTTTGCCTTTTCGTGTGAATGAATATGTTAGGGAACTCCCGAACGATGTGATTTAAGAACTGTGATGCCAGATAAGAATAGTTTAAATGGTGGACCGGCATTTTACAAGAGTCATTTCTTCGGTTTTGAGGGTTTCCTATTCCATTTTAGCACTACGCCCCGCTGCTCTGCTATGGACTGGAGTTGCTTTACCGCAAAAGCTGACTTTTCTTTCAGCGTAAAACTTTCCAACTGTTTTTCTTCCACAAGATGCCCTACCACTGTTTTCAAATCTTCTAAATCCAGGAGGTTGACTGCCAGACAAAAGAAGCTTTTTCTTCTACCGTCATTATAGCCTTCCAACAGAAGCTTCAATATTTCCAGCTTCTGCATTTGCCCATAATTGTAGGCTTCCACACCCATTCCCTTCATTTTTTCAAAATCCTGCTTCCAATTCCGGTGTGTGATAAAGATATCGTACTCCTGACATTGATTACAGTATTCTATCTTACCATGCTGGATACTGCACTTTGCTATTTTACAGGATTGGTTCCCCTCTCCGCCTCCACAGCCCGGACAATAACTGTCCAATTTCATAGGGCAAAGTCCGCAGTTCAGGCCGCAGAGGGAAAACCATAAATTGTCTCTTATGAAATCCTTCAATTTCATCCTCCCCCTTCCTTCAAAATCAAGTACGGCTACCTGTTCTGATAAATTCAATCAGCTTCTCCACATCCTCAAAATTATCATAATCCCCGCTTATCCCTTCACGGTGATAAACGACTCCCGCCTTCTCGTTTGCTTCCAGACAATCTAAAAGCTGTTTTTCTCCATACTTTTTCACAAACAAGTTAAACGCATATGGCTTTATTTTGGTCAATAATCCTTTTTGGCAGTCTTCGTCACATGCATAACAATGCCCCATTCCCTTTTCTAATGAACATCTTCTGTTCTCACACCAGTTTTTATCCGGACATTCCCCGGAATTACAGCCTGCACAGCTTGTATTTTCTGAACATAAGCAACAGGCAAGCCCGCACCTGGCAATCCCCAATTCTCTTTTCATCTTTATTTACCCCTTGTATTCTTTTAAATTCTTCATCTGCATAACATGGTCGGCTTCATTTTCTTCCTTCGTTTTTGTCGGGTCATCGCGGTCATAACGGCCACATGGCAATTCTTCACATTGCCCGCAATGCTCGTATTTTCTTTGGTTGACGCAGCATTTATAAATGTCACAGCAGATTTCTCCTATGTATTCAAGCCAGAACACCTTGCCTTTTATCTCGCCACACCCCTGACAATCTGCCGGGTAATACTCACAATCTGAACATACGGTACCGCAACAACTCATCTTCTTTTCCATGGGCATTTTCTCCGAATCACATTTTCCTCTGGCACTCACTGCACTCTTCATCATGGATTGAAATAATTCCTCCACATTTCGGACAGATATATTTTTCTCTTTGCTGTACCAAAAATGCAGCCATTCCCTGTTCTTTTACCATTTGGCTATTCTCCATCAAGCTGGCATGGTAACGGGTATTATAACTTTTTTCCAACCGCTTTATCTGATTACAGGGATATTCAAAGCATTCAAAGCAATATGTAATCTGCCGCTCCCCCACACAATCTTTAATCTTGCACTTTCTGCAATGCTCTGGTTTTCCCTGGTCACTTTTCAAACAGCCTGCACAAGGCTTCTTATGATAGCAATGTTTATAACAGACCAGGCAGTTCATCCCACAGGGCGCAAACATAGCAGGCTCTATCTTTTCTGGCATCTTCATTCTCAAATAGCTCCTATTACCACTTTGCCGTCCGACAAAATGGCATTCATTTTCTTGCTGAAAAAAATAACACGGTACCTATTGTGTACGATTCAGTGTCAGTAAATCCAGCCGATTCAAAAAACAATTGAAGTTCCTTTTGGCTATACACCTTCACATCACCTGTTTTGGAAAATGGAAATACTACTGTATTGGCAAGCCACCGCACCACCGGAGAAAAAAATGGTTCAGCAATAAGAACTTTCCCGTTCTTCTTCAGTACCCGCATACATTCATTGGCAAAGTTCTGAGGTGTTTCAAAATGATGAAATGCACAAGACACCGTTATGACATCCATGCTCTCATTTTCAAAACCGAGAGGAGTACAAGGACTCGCCACAAATGTGCAGGCCGGGTATCTTTCTCTGGCAGAGGCAATCATATTTTCAGAAATATCTACACCAAAAGCATTGACTCCCGCCTTTTTGGAAAGTTCTCCAAGCAGATACCCATTCCCGCAGGCAACGTCCAGAATATAATCTCCATCCCTGAGCACTGCCTTTTTAATAATCTCTTCTTTATGGGGTCTTGTGTATCTGCCCTCCGGTGCAGAATCATATTCCCACGCCATCTCATTGTATACTTTCTGAGACTGTTCCGTCTTTTTTCCCACAGCTATTCCTCCGAAATTCTGTTTTCTGGTGAGTTTAGTTTACTACATTTAAGGCAAACCGTCCATAATAGGAACATGCTCTTGGATATGAAAAAAATGCTTGGCCATAGTTTTGCCGCTAAGCATATCTTTTGCCAGATAGTATACACTTTTGCCAAATAGTAAGGGTTTTGCCGTATTGTATCTTTTATCCGGCAAAACCCTTATTTTCAAACTATCCGGCGTTATCCCCGTCCCCCTATCTGCGGAAACTTATTCATCTCACCATCCGCAAAAACACAACTCCATTTTCTCCAAATAATCCCGCAAACCCGCATAGAATCAAGGTTTACGCACGAGAAGGCAAACAGTTTCGACATGTGTTTCTTTTACCCGTAAAGCCTGAATCACATCTTCCTCTATCGGGAACGAGTACACAATACTCTTTACCGCATGACCTTGCACCCTCTGTTCTTCCGGCATATACAGCTTGATTTCTTTTATCATGCACTTAATCAGTTCACGCTTGTCTCTGTCATTCATTTTATCATAGATTTCATCAAAGGACAGCAGAATCTTATAAATCATGTCCACATTTAAAGATTCCTGCTCTGCAATGATAATTCGCCTTTTACACCTTTCAACGCTATCTTCAATATCATAAATCTGATTGTATATTTTGTCCAACCGTCTATTATATTCATCTCGTTTTCTCTATGCATATTTATCGTCCGGTAAACTGTCAATGTCATGCTCCAGATTCGTCCGGCTTCTTGCAAGTCGTTTCAGTTCCTTTTCATAAGCTGATATTTCTTTCTGAATCTCCGTCACATCCACAGCAACACCTATTTTTGCTTTGATGTCACGGGCAAACTTCGGATTGCGTAAAAGCTTCTTCGTATACTCCAATACTTCCTTTTCCAACCGCTCCATTGATATTCCATTCCTCCGGCACTGGCTTGTACCTTTTGCCCGTTTATAATGACTGCATACATAGGTAAATGTCTCCCGGAATGTACCGTCTTTATTTGTCCACTGATTACAGTCAACATTCATAGCCGAACCGCATTGTGGACAACGGGCAATCCCTGACAGCAGATGTGCCTTATCCTGACTGATATTGTGATTTCCTATTGCTTTATCCCTCATGATTTTTCGGATTTCCTGCACTTTCTTAAAATCCTCTTCCGAAACAAGGGCTTCATGGCTCTTATTTTCACTCATAATAAATTCTTCCTGTGGAACTAAACGCTGTTCATTGCTTGTTCCCTGTACTTTTTCTGTCCTTCTTCTACCCCATGCTATCCTTCCGGTATAAAGGGGGTTGTCCAAAATCCGTTTGATCTGCTCTGCTTTCCAATCATTGAATTTCGGATTCACCGCATTTTTAGCTGGCTCTCTGGTATAACCATTCTGATTCAGATAACGGGCAACCGTAGAATACCCCATGCCTTTATTCAAGAACATATCGAATATCATAGTCACAATCTCATGCTCTCCTTCCTTTGGCTCTAGCTTACCATTTTTAAGCTCATACCCATAAGGAGCAAACCCACCATTCCAACCGCCGGACTTTGCTTTTTCCTCCCGTCCTAACAGGCTTTGTGCAATGATATTCTCCCGTTCCAACTCTGCCACTGCCCCAAGTATGGTTATCATCATTTTTCCCATAGAGGTGGAAGAATCAAGTCCGTCCTCCACGCACATCAAGTCAACACCATACTGCATGATAAATTCCAATGAGTTCAGCACATCCTTTGCATTTCTGCCGAAACGTGACAGTTTATAGACAAGTACATAATCTGTCTGTAAAGTACCTTTTTTGATTCCGTCCAACATGGACTGAAACGCTGTTCTTCCCTCAATACTCTTTCCACTTTTGCCCTCTTCCACATAGACCGCCAATACTTTCATTCCCTGACGTTCAGCACAATCAATCAGATACCGTTTTTGTCCGTCCAGACTATATCCTTTGACCTGACGCTCACTGCTTACCCTGATGTAAATTACACACGTTTTTCCTAATCTCGTCTGATACACTTTCATTCTCCCTTCTAAAAAGGCGGTCAGCCTAATTAAGCCAACCGCCGGATGTGATTATTTATGGTTCTTTTCCTCTGCTACATATTTTGTTACGATATTAGACAGCACATTTATAAATTTCTGGTAACTCTGCTGTTGTTCTATGTCTGTTCCACTTCCTGCCGGAACATTTATCTCCACACCATTTTCTGTGGTGTATATCTTATATTCTGTATGGGATTCTTTCTTCAAGAAACTCCCCCTTTCCTTGTATCGTCTTTCACATACGGTATCAAATCTTCTCTGTCTATCCTGCATAAATGCCCTATCATTTTGTTTCCAAATGATGGACTATAATTTACATCAGTCAACATCTCTCCTATACTTTCCAGACCACCTAAAGCCTGATGGGTTTCTAGAAAACAGAATCCCTTTACCGCTGACAATACACCACCTTCTTTCAGCCATCTCTGGGTTTCCAAAAGCGTGTTATGGGGGGTGTCCATATGTAGTTGTAAAGGTTCAACTGCTCCCAGAAAACGTTCCCAGAACTGACACGTTTTCCATCGGCTCTTATTTCTTTGATTTTTGTCTGGTATTACAAATCTTAAATTTCCTGCCAAGAGGTCAAAAGCAAGTTTTCCCAAATCAAGTGGATTCTCTTTGAACATTATCGCAAATGCATGAGCCTTTTCATCACGTAACTGTAACTCCGTTCGTTTCCAGCTTCCAATCTCTTCATACGACCTCTGATACTTCATACTCACTTCTTTATCCTTGTCGTAGAAGCGATAGGACAGATTAGATTTTCCCACCCCTATATACACAGTTTTGGCGGTTTCCTTCTCTGTAAAACTACTTTCTACAAATCGGTAGCTGTTACTGTTACCGATAAATTCTCCCTTTTCACATTTCCGTTTAATCTGTTCTGGTGTGAAATATGGCACTTCATTCCTGTCATCTATTGCAATATCTATTCTTGTCAAATGAAATTCACTGCCAAACCATTTCTCACACATCCAAAATAAATCTCCAAATGTATGTCCATGCATATCCAGTATACGGAAAATCTCGTCACATCCCATACCAGTCAATACCAGATAGCTTCCAAGTCCTGTCGGATTCTCTTCCGTTATTTTTGAATCCCCGAATACTTGAATACTGCCTGCCCGGTAAACGCTCTGATATGGCTTGTGTTTAATTTTCCCTATGCCCTTTAGGAATATGTCTACTGGAAGTCCTAACACCTTTTTAATGACCTCTTCTGCCATTGCAGAATCAAATACAATGCTGATGTAATCAATCTTGATACTCACATTGTCACGTCTTGCGATTTCTTATCCTCTCCTCTCTGATATACTCTGTTTCAGTACATCATTAAAATCTCTACAAACGTTGATTCCTGGCTATTTTTGAATTATCAATCCTGTATGTACAGGGCGGTGTTACTTATGCGCCCTGTGGGAACGCCTCCGGCGTTCCTTCCTGCCCTTTCTCCGCTTTTCGCCTCCGGCACAGCGTAGAAAGGCAGGAACTTAGTTTCCCCATCCCGAAAGGAACAAATAATGCTTTCAGAACTAAAACTTTCATGTTATAATGCTTTTATAAGCAGATAATTAACGCCATTGAACTTAATCAATCATTCTAACGTGATAATAATACCATTACACTTATTTGTCAATACATTTTATAGATATTTTTATATTATTTAAGTGTCACAAGCTGAAAGGAGTGCTTATGGATTACAAATGGTTAGGTCACAACATACAAGTTATTCGGAAATTGAAGGGATTGACACAGCAGGAACTCTCCGAGCAAATCGGAATTAATCTGCAAAGCCTTTCTAAGATTGAAAGAGGTATCAACTATCCCACCTTTGACACACTGCAAAAACTGACAGAAATACTGGACGTCACACCTAATGAACTGCTTGCCGGGGAGTTAAAAAGTACATCCCACATAGAAGCCAACATTTTAGAATTTCTGGAATGTGAAGAGAGACTGAATGTTGAACTTGCCCACGGTCAGTATGATAATCCACTGGACGAGGACGAATGGATCGAGTATGAGTTGCAGAAACTTCGGGAATACATTACAGATTACATCCATTCTGATAAACGGAATGCTTCTGACCTTTATCCTCTGAAAAAGCTAATACAAGGGCAGAAATTGCAAAAACTGATTGACCGATATGACGATTATTATTCCTTTGACCTTTTTGGAGAAACCATTGAAGGACATAAACACGTCAATCCTTATGTTCCAGAAACAATAAAGAGTATGACTGCTGATGAAGAAGGAAACATTTCATCTTCTCATGAATTTCCTGATAATTTTGAGAATTGACCTTCATCCTCTTTCCAGAAGATACAAGAAAGCAAAAAGCCTTGTCAAGAATGCTCCGCACCGTTTACACGGCAGGTTCTTGACAAGGCTTTTCCCTTTCTTGTGTAGGGTAATCAAGAGGATAAGGAGAATCTTTGCAACGTTGTTTGCCAATTCCTTACGAAAAATTACTCCTTCGTCAACTCAAACTGCTTTAGAATCTCATATGCGTCTAACATTCCTGCCATATATGTATTCACATGGTAGTCAAATTCTGCTTCATCTTTTCTTGCAATTAGAGTATCTACAATATCTCTCTGTTCTTCTGACAGTTCCAGTTCATCAACTGCTTTGAGTGCTTCTTTTTCTTCTTTGAACCGTTTTTGATATTCTGTGTCATTTTCTAGTAATTCATTTAAAGTGGGATTCTTCATACTGTCTGCTGCTAACTTTAACAATTCCTTTACTTCACTCATTTTTCTCTCTCCTGATTTCATATTGCGATGAAAGACAACTCTTCTATTTCCATTACTTGTGTTTTGTTCCATATCTTTCATAAGCATAATACCGACTTGCAGTCCTATCTCGGTATAGACACTGGCGGCTTCACTTGTCATGGCATTTGCCAGATTCAACAACTCAAACTGCTTTTCCTTTTCACACTGCAACGCTAATTTTTCAAATTCGTCATAGGTGTCATCTAGTCTTGTTTCGTAATCCCTGTTGTCTTCGTCTGGCGCAAGCCCAAAGAGCAGATAATCAGCCACACCCCTTATGGTGGCACGTTTGAATATTTCTTCCGTGAATTTCATTCTGTCCCCCTTTTTCATTAATGGTATGCGGTTAATTTACCACACTTTATTTCTTGTGTCAACCGTGTACCATTAACCTTTGCTTTTAAATACTCCTATACTCGTATTAACCGTACAAAGTTAAGAGGGGAAGGAAGCACTATGACATATTCAGACGCTGTTATCAAACGATTAACAGAATTATGTGAAGAAAGAGAAATTACAGTCAACAGACTTGCCACTCTGTCAGGAATCACACAGTCTACTGTTGATAATCTGATGAAGGGCAAGACAAAGAATCCTAAATTGAAAACACTACATAAATTAGCTGTGGGATTGGATATGACTGTTTCTGAACTGCTTGATTTTCCAGAAATGAATGAGACTGCTTTTGAGGATGAATAATAACCGTAGAACATTAAAATATGTGTGTTTTAACGGTGTGACATTAACCTTTGTTCTTGTTTGATTCTATACTTTGATTAGTTCCGTTGACCTTATAGGAGAATCCTTATGACTTATTCAGATGTTATCATTCTAAGACTTACACAACTGTGTGAGGAAAGAAAAATCACAATCAATAAACTGGCTACCCTATCCGGCATTACACAGTCTACCGTGGAAAATATTATGTCTGGAAAGACAAAAAATCCCAAACTGAAAACCTTGCATAAGCTGGCTCTCGGTTTGGGAATGACTGTATCTGAATTATTGGATTTTCCAGAGATAAATGAGACTATGTTTGAGGATGAATAATTCTATTTACTTTTAAAGCTATTTTCATATTTTATCTTCAAATATTTTGAAGAAGGATACCACTCTTTATTTTTAGGATAAAGAATATTATCATAAATACCTTTAAACTCTTCACTTTGAGATTCTATCGTTCCATCTGCTTTTATCTTTAAAAGCCCCTTATCAAAAGCAATTTCATGATTTGTACATAAGCATAATCCATTTTGTATTTCATCACTTCCACCTTCCGCCACTGGTATAATATGAGCCGCTCTTAATATTTTAGGTTCTTTAATACCACAAACTGCACAAGTACCATTGTATGCCTTGAAAATCTCTTTTCTAAACTTTCCTTGTTTTCTATATGGTTTTTTTACTACTTTCTCTGTCCACTCTCTATTTTTATATGGGAATTTTTTTCTTACTTCTTCCTCATCTTCAAATATATAAGTTTGCGTTTTTTTATTCCACTTTGCAATAGGAAGCATATAATATCTTTCTTCAGTCATATCCAAAAATGCTGTACCTATTTCAAAAAGAGATATCATCACTCTCATTTCTCTTTTACTATGATACATATCAAATGTAATAGGAAAAACCTGTCCGTCTTGAAGGCTTTCTAAAACCTCTTCTTTTATCGCTCTGTTTCTTTTCTCTCTAATGGCTGCATTGTTATATTCAATCAAAAGTTGTTTGGTAAAATACCGTGTATCGTTCATTATATATTTCTCCTTTCAAAATAACCTACTCTATTATTCCAAAATATCTCAACGCCTCCTCTATGACTTTTACTTTTTCTTCCGGGCAAGCGGGATATTGCCTCTTCGGCACATCCACCTTATTCGGTGCGTCATGCATAGGTAGACCATGTTTCCTCTTCACTTCCGCAATATACTTCGTATGCACATTCAGACCATACTTCTCTTTCACATACTCCTTAATCTTCTGATATGTCGCTTTCTCCATCACATCTTCCCTATCCACAGTCATTTCAATATCAATTCTCTCCACATCCTTTTTACGGGTTAAGAGCGCAACCGTCTCAACATGAACCGTCTGACTAAACTGATCCACACAACAAACCCTCTCCACCCGATACCCATCCCTCAAAAACGTCTCCAAATCCCTGGCCAAGCTGGTAGGCTTACAAGAGATATACACCATCTTATCCACCCCATACCCCACAATCTTCGGCAGCGCCTTCGGATGGATTCCATCCCTTGGCGGATCCAGCACAATGAAATCCGGCCTTTCCTCAATCTCGTCAATCACCTTCAGAACATCTCCTGCAATAAACCTGCAGTTTGTGATCCCATTCAGCTTTGCATTCTCTTTCGCGGCCTGCACAGCCTCCTCCACGATTTCAACCCCGATCACCTCTTTCGCCACCGGCGAAAGAATCTGTGAGATTGTCCCGGTTCCGCTGTACAGATCAAATACAGTCATGTCCTTTGTATCCCCAATATACTCCCTGGCCGTATTATAAAGTACCTCTGCCCCATAAGAATTCGGCTGAAAAAATGAAAAGGGAGTCACTTTAAACTTCAGCCCAAGAATCTCCTCATAGAAATAATCCTTCCCGTACAAGATCCGTGTCTCATCACTCTGCACCATGTCTGAAAGTGCATCATTTATAATATGAAGGAATCCCACAATCTCCCCTTCCAAAGGCAGCGCCAACAGTTCTTCCTTCAGCGGTTCCAGATCATAATCCTCCTGGCTTGTAGTAACCAGATTCACCAAAATCTCCCCGGTTGTATTGGCCCTTCTCAAAAGTAAATGCCTCAGATATCCCACATGCTGCATCTTCTTATAAAAGCTCACACCCCTGCTCCTGAAATACTCCCCCACACACCGCAGGATTTTCGTCATATCCTCATGCACCAGTTTACAGTCACATGCATTCAGCACATCGTAAGTGCTCCCCTTCTTATGCAGTCCCAGTGCCAGCGGTCCATCTTTATATTCATCGCCAAAGGAAAACTCCATCTTATTCCTGTAGGCAAACTCCATAGGACTTCCCTTGATGCCCTCAAACACATAATCAGGATTCCCGTCTGCGTCCACCTGCCCGGCATCTGCAATGGCCTTGTCCAGCAGATTTTTTATCTGCTCTGCTTTCATTTTCAGCTGATCTTCATACTCCATTGTCTGATACATACAGCCTCCGCAGTCCGGAAAAATACTGCACACTGGTTCCCGCTTTTCCAGAGGAGATTTTTCCAGCACTTCCAGGAGCCTTCCCTCCAGGCGGTCTCCTCTCTTTTTGTTGATCAAAAACCTCACCTTCTGCCCCGGAATACCATTTTTTACAGTCACAGTCTTTCCCTCTGCTACAACACGCCCCTTATTGGGGAAGTCTACTTTTTCAATAATTCCTTCGTAAATTTCTCCTTTTTTCAAAACTATTCCTCCCGATAATATTTAACAGAAAAAGAAGCTCCGGTTTCCCGAAGCTCCCTATTACTCTTTTTTATTTGTCTTCATCCTCGTCATCGTCTTCAAAATAATCATCGAAGTCATCGTCGAAGTCCTCTTCAAAATCTTCCAGATAATCCGGAGTGAAGAAACGGTATACTGCATATGCTATTCCGGCAACAGCAGCTACTGCTCCGATGATAGCCAGAATCCATAAGACGGTATTCTTATTTTTTTCTTCTTCTTTTTTCTGTAATGCTGTGATTAAATCCTCAATACGATTCATAGCCTGCACCATCCTCTCTTACTATGACATCCTGCACTGCTGCCGGCTGTCTGTCAATCTTGGCCGAATATGTTTCAAATTTCTTTATTATAGTATCCTGTAAAAAAACTTTCATTCGGCTTGTTTTTAATATTATATCACGATAGGCAAAATTTTACTATCCTTTATTCAATATTTTCATATTGATTTGCAGTAACTGATCACGGATCACTGTTCACATACTACCATTCTAATAGATGGTTTCCAAAATATTCCCCAAAGGAGTACCGCTCGAAGCGCAGAAAAATTCTAAGTTCACCCACGCCCAAATGCAATTTTCTGCATTTTGCATCCTTAAAGGTCTGATTTTCCTTAAAAGGCGAATCTATCTTAAAGGACGAATCTACCTAATAGGCAGAACTGGGCTTCACAAAACGCATCACTGTTCACAACACAAAAAGTAACTTAGCTGTTCCGTCATTCTGCTCCTTTACTGCACTGTCCGCAGGAAATCCTTCAAACCCCAACAAAAACCCATCGCCAAAAACGAATTCACATGGATCTTTATACCTATCCATAAAGCTGCTGAACAGTTATGATTTACTTCCTTCATATATTTCCATTCCGTACCTGTGAACTGACCGGCCACGGAATTCGTCATAGAGCCAATCTCAACTCTGTTCTCAGCTCTATTTCTTATCAGCTTCTGCAGATTTCTCAAATCCTATTCCACTTTTTTCAGTTTTGCAAAGGAGGCGAACATTTTCTTAGTTCCCGACTTGTCAAAATCCACCGTGACCTCATAGTCACGGCCGCCTTCTACAATGCCTTTCACAATACCCACACCAAATTTGATATGCTTCACCGTATCGCCCACATCATAGGACAGCCCCGCAGACTTCTTCACCTCAAACTGTTTTGGTATGAATGCCGGCTGCTTGAATGCCTGTTTCATCTGCTTCATAGTATTCGGAAGTGGAATCTCTTTGATCTTCTGCTCCTTAAAGTCCCTTCCCAGGTCTACCAGTTCTCTTGGGATCTCCCTGATAAAACGGGACGGCTTGTTGTACTGTGTCTCCCCGCGGATCATTCTCTGCTGCGCACAGGTCAGCGTCAAATCCTTCATGGCCCTTGTGATTCCCACATAACAAAGCCTGCGTTCCTCTTCCAGCTCTGCCGGATCATCCGCAGTGATGGTCATATAACTTGGGAAGATTCCGTCCTCCATGCCTGCCAGATATACATAAGGAAATTCCAGCCCCTTAGCGCTGTGAAGAGTCATCAAAAGTACCTGGTTGCCATCACCGTCCACAGTATCAATATCCGCGATCAATGCAACCTCTTCCAGAAATCCACTGAGTGTAGGATCCTCATTCTCCTCTTCATAGGAAACGATCTTGGTGATCAACTCGTCAATATTTTCAATCCTTGCGTCCGCTTCCTCCGTGCCCTCTGCCTTTAATTCCATCACATATCCGGTCTCTTCAATGATATCATTGAGCAGTTCAGAGGGAGAATAATACTCTGTCTTGCTTCTGAGGCTCTGGATAAATGTGACAAAAGGCTCAATTTTTGCCGCTGCCCTGCCAAGTGTGGAAATATTCTCCGCCTCTTTCAGTGCATTATAAAAGCTCATGTCATGCTCAGTCGCATAATCCTGCACCTTTGTCAGGGTAGTCGCTCCGATCCCGCGCTTCGGCACATTGATGATACGGCGTACAGCCAGGTCATCTCTGGCATTGTCCACAGTCTTCAGGTAAGCCAGCAAATCCTTGATCTCCTTTCTGGCATAGAAGTTGACACCTCCCACCAGCTTATAAGGAATATTTGCCATCAGGAATTTCTCCTCAAACAGACGTGACTGGGCATTGGTCCTGTACAGGATCGCGCAGTCCTTATACTGGCAGTCCGCTTCCCGTACTTTCCTGCTGATATCTCCTGCAATGAATTCCGCTTCCTCATATGCATTCATGAACTGCCTGTAATGCACAAGGGACCCTTCCTCATTGTCTGTCCATAGAGATTTCTCTTTTCTTCCTATATTATTATGTATCACCTCATTGGCGGAATTGAGAATATTCTGGGTGGAACGGTAATTCTGCTCCAGCTTGATCACCTTGGCATCAGAAAATACCTTCTCAAACCCAAGGATATTTCCGATATTTGCACCTCTGAATTTATAGATGGACTGGTCATCATCCCCCACTACACACAGATTCTTATATTTGCTCGCCAAAAGACTTACAAATTTAAACTGCGCCGTATTGGTATCCTGATACTCATCTACCATAATATATCGGAAACGTTCCTGGTAATAATCCAGTACATCCGGGCATGCCTGGAACAGCTCCACTGTCTTAACGATCAGATCATCAAAATCAAGGGCGTTATTTTTTCTCAGCTCCTTCTGGTATTCTTTATAAGCCTGGGCTATTTTTTTCTTGCTGAAGTCTGACATATTGTTCAGCTCATATTCCTCAGGAGTCACCAACTCATCTTTTGCAGAGGAAATGGCAGAGAGGATTGCCCTCTCCTTATGTACCTTCGTGTCAATCTGCAGACGTTTACAGATGTCTTTCATCAGACTTTTCTGGTCATCTGTATCATAAATTGTAAAATTATGGTCAAAGCCCAGTCTGTCAATATATCTTCTCAGAATACGCACACAGCTTGAATGAAATGTAGAAACCCATATACTCTCTGCGCCGAATCCAACAATTTTATCCACACGTTCACGCATCTCGCCTGCTGCCTTGTTGGTAAAGGTGATTGCCATGATATTCCACGGATTCACGCCCTTTTCCTCGATCAGATAGGCGATCCTGTGAGTCAGCACCCTTGTTTTTCCTGATCCTGCTCCTGCCAGGATAAGCACCGGCCCCTCTGTATGAAGGACAGCTTCCTTCTGCTGGGGATTCAATGTGTCATATATACTCATAAAAATGTCCCTCCATAATTAAAGCCATAAAAAGCACACTTTGCGGACTTTCTACGGTCACGAATAAAAAGCACACTGTCACTGTTCACAGACCTGCTCCTTCGGCAGAGCTGTGAACAGCAGCAGCATACTCCGTACTTTCTGTCTCCAGGCATCAAAACACCTGTTCTTACAATATAACACAGCTCCCCTGGGCAGGCAAGCATTTGCCCGGGATTTCTGTGGTTTTCAGAAAAATCCATTTACAAATAGTATTAAAAACTATATAATAGGGCGTAGAGGTGATGAGATGACAATTGATACTAAAGATATGCTGAATAGTATTTTGGCCAGCATTTCCCGCATTGATTATATTAAACCCGAGGAGATTCCGGGCATTGATTTATATATGGATCAGGTAACTACTTTTATGGAGAGCCATCTGTCCGCATCCAAGCGCCACGCGGATGACAAGATCCTGACCAAGACCATGATAAACAACTATGCCAAGAACGATCTTCTCCCGCCGCCGGTGAAGAAGAAATATACAAAAGAACACTTACTGATGTTGACCTTTATTTACTATTTTAAAAACATTCTGTCCATCAGCGATATCCAGGTACTTCTCGGCCCGCTCACGGAAAAGCATTTCAATAAGGACGGGGAGATGAACCTGACAGAAATTTATGAGGAAATCATGCGCCTGGAGTTAAAGCAGATCGATCCGCTGACAAAAGATATTGTCCGCAAATACAAAATGGCCTGTGATTCCTATGAAAATGCAGAAGAAGAAAGCCAGGATTTCCTGAAGAAATTCGCATTTATCTGCATGCTCAGCTTTGACGTATATGTTAAAAAGCAAGTAATTGAAAAATTAATTGACGATATGGCGGATTCCCATAAATAATACCCCAATCTTAACAATATAAAATGCTGTCCAGGGCAATACTCCCCCGGACAGCATTTTATATTCATTTTATCCAGTACCTGGATACTGGCTCTACTGTTTTTCTTACCATACCCGGCTGGATCCAAAAAAGCAAATCAGGCCAAAAGGATCGCGGATGAAGTCTATTTCTTTCACAACGGAACCCTCTGGGAATCCGGCCCCAAGGACAACATCCTCTCTGCACCTGCACGCCCGGAAACCAGACAGTTTCTGGATTTCTACGGCGCCTAAGCCAGAGGTACTTCCTATTCTCTTTTCATCTTATGTCTGAACACCAGCACAGCAGCCGCATCCACCACCACCGCATATGCCAGGACCCACAACAGTTCCGGCATGATCTTTCCGTATTCCCCCGAAAGCGCATACCTGCCCGCATCTACTGCATGCAGAAATGGCAGACTCTTTGCCAATTTTCCAAATGCACCTCCGACCATAGCCGGATCGAACCATGTACCGGAAAGCCATGCGCTTAAGTTGGTGAGCAGCGCACCGCAGGCACCTCCCACCTGTTTGTCATTGAACACGCTGCCGCAGAGCAGGCCAATACCGATAAACAACAGCGCTGCTGGTATGGAAACCACCACTGTCAGCAGTATATTCAAGCTGGCGGAAAGTCCCAGGAACAGTGCCGTCACAAAACAGATCAGTATCTGCACCACTGCCATGGGGATCAGCGGCAGCGTATATCCCGCAATAAAATCCCCGGCATCCATAGGTGAGGCAAAAAGCCGCATCATAAAGGAGCTTGATCTGTCTTTTGCAATGATCATGCCGGAAAACAGCGATATAAACGACATTCCGAATACAGCGATACCAGGGGTTAATTTATCCACATCAAATAAATCCACGGGTGCATTTGCCCCGATCAGGGATAAAAGAAGTAACAAAATAACAGGAAATCCAATACCAAATCCCAGAGTTGTCTTATCTCTCAAAATTTCCTTGGCGTTCCGTGATGCAAATGCCATTGTTTTCATGATAAACTCCCTCCCCTGCAAAGCACAACAAATGCCTCCTCAAATTTTTCTCTGCCGGCCTTCCTGGTCAGTTCCTCTGCCGTTCCCACTGCAAAAAGTCTCCCCCCGGCCATAATTCCGATCCTGTCGGAAAGGCTCTCCGCCTCCTCCAGATAATGTGTAGTTAGCACCACGGTCACTTTGCCCTTCAATTCCCGGATCATATCCCACAGCTCCCTTCTCGCCAATACGTCAAGTCCCAGTGTAGGCTCATCCAGAAAAAGGATCTCAGGTTCTGAGATAAGTGCCATGGCAATGGACAGCCGCCTCTGCCATCCTCCGGAAAGTGTTCTGGCCTTTTTTCCTGCAATTTCACCAAGACTGCATCTTGCGATTATGTCCTTTGCCTTCCGGGCAGCTTCCTCTTTTTTGATTCCATAAATACCACAGATAAACTCCAGATTTTCTGATACCGTCAGATTTGGCGCGACTGCTGTTTCCTGAGGCGAAAGATTGATTTTTTCTTTCACCTTCATGGGGGCTGTCACCACGCTGTCACCCAGAAGCTTTGCGTCTCCGGCTGTGGGAGTAGTCAGGCAGGACAGCATTTTTATGGTCGTGGTTTTTCCTGCTCCGTTTACGCCAAGCAGCGCAAACAGTTCTCCCTGTCCCACAGAAAGGCACAGCTCATCCACAGCAGTCACATCCTTATATTTCTTTGTCAGATTGTTTGTCTCGATCGCCTTCATCAAATCTGCCCCCTTTCTCCAGAATTTCTTTGGCAAGCTCCATAAAGATTTCCGTCTTTACCATAGCCAGCCCCTGCTCCTCATCTCCAAGCATCAAAAGGCTGTCACCCGGTTTGATCCCGAAAATATCTCTTGCTTTTTTAGGGATAACGATCTGTCCCCTCTCTCCCACCGTCACGGAACCAAATACATGTTTTCCTTTTGGCGGAATCTGCAGCCCCTCTTTTTTTGCCTGGTAATTTACCAGATTATCTATGCTTACCCCATACAATCCGGCAAGCGCCATGGTATTTTCAAGATCTGGTACAGTCTCACCGCTCTCCCATTTTGCCACTGCCTGACGGGAGACACCGATTTTCTCAGCTACCTCCTCCTGGGAGTAGCCCCTCTGCTTACGCAGTGTATTCAAATTCACAGAAATCATATTTTTCACACTCCTTTCCATTAAGTATAACGCCTGAATACGGATACTTCTACCAATCTGTGTTAACAGGATCTGTTATTTTCAGTTGCTTTCTTTATAATAAAAAGGAAAGGTATAGAGTAATCTGCCTGATCTTCTGCAGTCTCTCCATGCCTTTCCCGTATTTTCCATATCTATCTATATATCTCCGGATGCTCTCCCAGAATCCTTTCTGCCAGCTCTCTGCTCTCAGTACAGACCTCTTCCATGATCCTGTCCACATCCGGAAATCTCCACAAACCCATATAAGACTTAAAGATCACATCCGGTATGCTTCCCTCCATCATCTCCAGGCTTTCATCATAGAGCACGAGGGTGCGTTCCATACTGACAGAAATAAAGTTGCCGTACCAGCCCATTTTCTCGGCTTCCTCATCCGACAGATCCGGCCTGTAGTTGTCGCGGATACTCATATAAGTCTCCACCCCGGACTGTGCGATCACATCGAGCAGTATATCATTGCGCAGTATATCCCGGTAAAAGGCCTCATATTTTTCTGAGGAAAACACCATGTAATTCAGATTGACAAGAAGCCCGGAATACAGGATCGGATTCCTGTGCCGGTTCACATACATCTTCGCAAAAGCGGCAAATCTGTGATACATCCGCTGTACGATCTCCAGCGCAATATCACGTTTTGTCTTAAAATGATAAGCTACCAGCCCCAGGCTCACATCAGCGGCAGCCGCAATCTGCCGCATACTTGTCTTCTCATACCCTTGTTCTATAAAAAATCCTCGCGATACTTTCAGAATCTCTTCCTTTTTATTTTCCTGTTTTTTCCCTTCTCCAGCAGATGTTCCCATAAATACTTCCTCAACTTTTCTTTAATATTCCGGCACTCCCATAATATCAGTCTTATTTTTAGAAGTCAACAATAATTGTCCACTTTCTGCTGTGGCCGGGCTGACCCGGGATTTTACTTCGCACGGCGAAGCTGACGGGCATTCTGTTTTTCACAGAAACAGGAAAATCTCTCTGCTGAAACAGAGAGATTCCCCCTTGATCGTATATAAAAATCAAAACCTTATTTTTCCTATCTGCAGCTGCAGTCAATGGCATCATTCGGACAGTTCATGGCACATCGGCCGCACTCCAGACATCCGAAATGTTTAATCTCATATTTCCCGTCAGCCGTTGGATGGATCACATCCTCCATACAGACCTCCTCACAGGTGCCGCATCCCACACAGCGCTCCTGATCGATCACATAGGCCCAGGGACGGACTTTGGCACCGCCGAAGCAGAAACGCAGACGGCAGACAATGTCATCCTCGGGAAGATGGAAAATCTCACCCTCCCCGCTGTCCAGGATAAAGATACGGAACATATCCAGATCTTTCCTGTAAAGTGCCTTGGTTCCCGGATTCAATTCCCAGTATTTCGCATAGGTCTCAGGGTGTTCTTCCGGGTCTATCTCCGTCACATGGGCATTCAGTCTGACACTTGCAGACAGACGTTTCACGGTATCTCGGATAATGGTTCCCACCAGATATGGATTTTTCTGAATCTCATAATATACGGGCTTTCCCTTTGCAATTCCTATATAAAAGTTTCCTTCATCGTCCAGATAGTGCACTTCCAGTCCTCTGGCTGTGGGCATCTTCCCGTCAATCGCGGTTGTGCCGAACACCATATATCCCACTTCATGGACAAACTGAAATGCTGCTTTTTTTATTTCTTCATTGGAGCTTTCCTCCGTCAGCCCCAGAGCCGGAGCCGGATTAAAATCTGACATTACAATACCTCCCAATCTGAATTTTATCTCTGGTATCCCCTATGCTTCCTCGTAGCTGACTTCTATCTCCACCTTGTGGAACTTCTGACGGATAAGCGGATAAATACATGCCACAGCCAGATAAGTCAAAATTCCGATAACATAATTCATATGGATCTCCAGACACTCATAGTAAACAAATGCCGCACTGACAAGGGCACCCATGACACATAAAAATGTATACAGTTTATCATTGATATGGAACTGGGAGCGTTTCCAGATTTCCGGTATTTTCTTAGGCATGGTGATAATAGCCAGGCACAGAATGACCTGTACACAGTTAGCCAGGGTATTTCCGATATTTGCAATATCTCCCACATTCATGCCGCTTAAAATAATAACTGAACAGAGTACATAAATTGTCAGGATGATATAATGGGGTGTACCGAACTTGTCATTACGTTTCGCAAAAAACTTCGGCCACCATCCATCTTCCGCGGCCTGTGCGATGGGGGCCTGCAGCCATCCCAGGTTTGCGTTCAGAGATGTCACCAAAGCTACCATTGCGCCGCCCACGATAAAGAAAATATACAGCGGAGTGGGCAGGATTTCTCTTGCCACCTTGGACAGGTTCTGGCCTGCAACATGTTCCACCGGGAACACACCTGCTGCAACCACACCTACACCGATGTAAAGGATCGTAACGATCACAGTTCCGACAACGATACAAAACGGAATATCCTTCTTGGGGTTCTTGGCCTCACGGCTCATATTGATTATAAAGGTAGCGCCGCTGGTGGCCATGGACAGCAATGCTGCCGCAGACATAACTCCCGTGAATCCGTTCGTGAAAAATTGATTCTCATCAAAATATCCTGGTTCCAGATGGATGATTCCGAAACCTGTAAAGAGAAGCAGCGCAATTACCAGAACAATTACCAGCAGATATTGTACTTTCGCAGCCACCTGGATTCCGCAGAGATTTAAGACCACGAATATGGTCAGGATTGCGAAGGCCACGATCTTGCCGTTGATCTCCGGAAACGCGGAGAGCACGTAGTCCGCAAAGGATGCAGAATACATGGTCGCGCCAAAAAAGTAACTGACAAACACTACAGAATACAGTCCGGCGAACCACTTGCCGCCGAACATGGCTGCCTGCGTATAGAATCCGCCGTTCATACGGATCGTACCTGATAAAAAGAACTGCGGCAGTGCCACAATAGTTACCATAACCGCACAGATAATATAGGACAGTAAAATGGAACGCCCTGTGATCCCAATGGCAAGACCGGTCATTGTCATAACACCGCCGCCAATTACGTTACCGATTGCAATCGCCAGCAAATCGCCGCGACCTAAACTTTTTGAACCATCAGCATTTGTTTTAGCCATAAATATTCACCTCTCACACTCAGCCCAAACCTCAAGTTTTCCCTTTTTCCTTCAAACGGCAGATCAATGCCGTATCCGCCTGCGGACATTTTGTATAACAGATGCCGCAGTCGTCGCAATCCATTTCTTTTATGTAATATTTCCCGTCTTCCTTCTGGTGGATCGCGCGTTCCACACAATTTTCCTGACAGACACCGCAGCCCACACACTCCTCGGTGATCCTATAAGTCATGGGTCTTATCTCATCTCCGCCGAATGCAAAGCGCAGACGCCGTATTCTCTCATTGGCGTACAGATGGAAAATCTCTCCTTCCCCTCTGTCAAGCTTGTAAAGAGCCACTATGTCAAAATTCTTCCGGTACATCTCTTTTGTACCGGGATTCAGTTTAAAAAACTCATCCCAAACTGCCTGGTCTTCTGTCTCGCTGACCCATGCACTCAAACGCAGAGAATATCTCTCATCTATCAGCGTATTCAGCACTAACTGAGGACGTTTGCAGAGTTGTTCATATGTGGGTTTCCCCTTGGATGTCATGAAATACAGATTCCCGTCACTCAGGCGGTTAAAATCCAGTATCCTGTTCTCCGGCTGGCCGTCGTTCACAGTTGCCGCCGGCATAAAACGTATCTTACCAATCAGTGCAAATGCCTTCTCCCGGATTTCCTCCATGGTATTGACATCTGTAAGACCCCATAAAATATCTTTCTCTTCCATACGCGTAACCCCTTTATCTACTTGCTCTCTCCTACCTCAATGAACTTTCCGCCGATATTCTTTACAATCTTGCCAGCCTGTTCTCTCACATATTCACTGGTGAGCAGAATCGTCATAAAGCAGTGGGGACGGATGATTTTTTTGTAAACGATCGGACAATGTTTTACTCCTGCGGGACAGTAGATACATGTATTTTTTGTGATGGTGTAAGGCTCTCCGTCAATATAGAAATCCGCTTCCCCCCACACAGCATTAATGTCATCTCCCACCCCGTTGTAATTGGGCATGAAAAATACCAGTTCATCCACGTCATGTACATGTTCATCCACATAAGGATTCTTATTGGGAATCTCATAGAACCAGGACAGGCTCATATTTACCTTGCAGTCAGGAAACAGATCTGAGGAGCTGTATGTCTGCCCCAATGTTCTTCCTGTCTTGATATCTCCTTTGTCGTCCCTTTCATCGTCCATTACCGGCGGTACATAATCCGGAGAAATAATAAGATGTTCCCATTTTCTATTACCCATTTTCTTACCTCCCATAAGCAGCCCCTGTTTGGTGTGCACTTCCAAAAAGAGCTGAATTTCAAATGCCTTTTCCAACTGAACGCGTTCAGTTTGTTCTTACCTCTATTATACTGAACATGTTCAGTTGTGTCAAGTAAAACACTGTCTTTTTATCTCATTAAAGTGCCGTCCGTTACTATCTGACTGTAAAAAGTAACAGATTTCCCGGTATTGTAATGATATAAAAAAAGAAAAGCCGGAACTTTTAAAAAGTTCCGACTGCATCCTCTTATACTTTTATTTCTTTTGATACTTGTGTTTCGTTTTGGTACTTCTGTTTCTTTTTTACACTTCAGCTTTTTTACACTTCTGTTTCTTTTTTATATTTCTGTTTTTTACGCTTCTGTTTCTTTTTTATATTTCTGTTTTTTACACTTTTGTTTTTTTTATATTTCTGCTTTTTTACACTTCTGTTTCTTCTTTTTTGTCTGCTATTCTTTCAAAGACCATCTCATATCCGTCATTGCCGTAGTTCAGACTTCTGTTTACACGGCTGATCGTGGCTGTGGAAGCCCCTGTCTTCTCAGAGATATCCAAATATGTTCTCTTATCCTTCAGCATCTTAGCAACCTCAAAACGCTGTGAAAGGGAAAGAATCTCATTTATTGTACACACATCCTCGAAAAAGAGATAACACTCTTCTCTGTTCTTTAAACTGAGGACAGCATCAAACAGGGAGTCTACTGCCTCCGTATGAATTTTCTTGCTCATATACATACATTCTCCTTATTGTTTAGTTTTCACCCCAAGTGTAGTAACACATCACCCGTATATATAGTAGCACACTAAAATTTTAAAGTAAAGCAGTCTTGTGCACTTTTTTTATACTAAAGTATTAAAATTTTATTAATTATTGTTTTTATGCACATATTTCTTCAATTCTTCAACAGAACGGTTCACGATCAGTTCCTCCGGAAACTGCATTTCCTCTACTATCTTTTCTGAATAGCAGCGGCAGCCGATCAGTTCGTCCACATGCGCATCGCTGTTCATGACTATGGGGACCTGATATTCCATACAATACCGGAGCATTGTTTTCACATTTTCCTCCCCGTTCTCCCTGCTGCAGCGTGGGTCCAGAGAGTTGTTGTTCAGCTCCAACAGTACATGGTGCTCCTTAGCAGCCTGCACAAGCGCCAGAAAATCTACCGGGTAGCGACCGTCATCCGGGTGCCCGATTATATCCACATAGGGATTTTTCATTGCTCCCAGATATGCCTGGGTATTCTCTTCCCTGGATCCAGGCTTTATCGTAGGGATATGCATGCTGGCTATGACGATATCCATCCGTTTTAAAAGGCGTTCTTCCATATCCAGGCTTCCGCTGTGATCCATAATATTGGCTTCAACGCCAAAGAGCATCTCCACCCCAAACATCCGGCGGTTCAGCATTTTTGTATTATCAAAATAAAATCCATTGCAGGTACCCGGCATAGCAACTCCATGCTCTGTAATTCCCAGCAGTTCCAATCCCTTTTCAGAAGCAGCCATTGCCATCTCACGAATCGTATTGTATGCATGCCCGCTGGCAAGGGTATGGGTATGCACATCCAGAACGTATTTCATTTTTTCACCTCATATTTGACAATAGAAAACTTAAGATCCTGTCTTTTCATCACACTCCAAAATGGAGCGTGCAGATTGTGGGAATGAATTTTCGGACACAATCCGGTACTGCACCGGCATTAATATAATGCGGTACTGGGATAGTATATCACACTTTGCCGCGGGAAAGCAACACCAGTGTTCTTCCCACACACATGATTCTTTGACGGACTGGAAGATGCGGAAGGGTTTTTAAGCAAAAACAAACTGCTGTCACGGGCTTATGAGAATCCCTGTGACAGCAGTCATCGCTGTATTTCACCAAGCCGGTATTCCCTATCCGACTGGCTCTTTATTTGATCAGTTTATCATTTATGAAATAGTCAAACAGCTTCCCTGTTTACTAGTACATCGTAAATTAAATAACTGCACTATCACTGAGAATAATTTTTCGAGAGTGCAGGCGCAAAAACGTAGGCGTAGCGGGCTACGCTGAGGCTTTTGCACCTGTGCTATCGGAAAATTAGGCCAGTGAATAGGGTAGTTATTTAATGAACGATGTACTAGTCTTAATTCCTGATATACTAGATGATCTCACTGAAAAGATCTTTAACTGTGGGATAAATCTTTGCGAACTTGCGGTATTTCTCCTCGTATTTTGCAGCCAGTTCCGGTTCCGGCTCCACTGTATCGATCACCTTCACGATTTTGGCAGCAGCATCCTCTACGGAAGCAAATTCCCCATTTGCCACAGCAGCCAGCATAGCGCCGCCCAGGGCCGGGCCTTCCTCGGATTCAATGACATCCACCTTGATATTTAATATATTGGCGATCATTTTTTTCCACAGAGGACTCTTTGCTCCGCCGCCGCAGATTTTTGTACGCTCAATCTTGACGCCCAGAGATTTGGCAACCTCAAAGGAATCACGGATAGCAAAGGCAACACCTTCCAGTACGGCCTGCGTCATATCAGCTCTTGTACTGTCCATGGTCAAGCCGATAAAGGTACCTCTGGCATTGGGATTGTTGTGAGGAGAACGCTCTCCCATCAGATACGGCAGGAAATACACATTGTTCTCGCCCAGCTTCTCGATCTTGGCCTGTTCTCCTGCGTAATCCTTGGTTCCGATGATCTCATCCATCCACCATTTATTGCAGGACGCAGCACTGAGCATACAGCCCATCAGATGATAGCATCCGTCAGCATGAGCAAAGGCGTGAAGGGCATTGTTGGGGTCCACACCAAAATCTTTACTGGAGATAAAGATGGTTCCACTGGTTCCCAGAGAAATATTACACATTCCGTCACCTACGGTTCCCGTACCTACAGCCGCAGCAGCGTTGTCACCTGCACCTGCCACGATCTTACAGGAGGCCGGAATTCCCAGCTCCTCTGCAAGCTCCGGTTTCAGCGTGCCCACAGTCTCATAGCTTTCAAAGAGTTTCGGCATCTGCTCTTCTGTGATACCGCAGATATCCAGCATCTCCTTAGACCAGCAGCGGTTCTTTACATCAAGAAGCAGCATACCGGATGCGTCTGACATATCACAGCAGTGTGTACCTGACAGTTTGTATGCCAGATAATCTTTCGGAAGCATGATTTTTTTGATCTTCTTAAAGTTTTCCGGTTCGTTTTCCTTTACCCACAGGATCTTGGGTACGGTAAAGCCGGCAAATGCAATGTTGGCTGTATACTGGGACAGCTTGTCTTTTCCTATTACCTGGTTCAGATAGTCTGTCTCCTTGCCTGTTCTTCCGTCATTCCACAGAATAGCCGGACGGATCACGTTGTCCTGCTCATCTAAAATAACAAGTCCGTGCATCTGTCCGCCGAAGCTGATACCTGCCACCTGGCTCTTATCACAGTCTGCAGTCAGTTCTCTGATGCCCTCCAGACTTTCTCTCCACCAGTCTTCCGGCTTCTGCTCAGACCAGCCGGGATGAGGGAAGGAAAGAGGGTATTCCCTGGAAACGATCTTCTCTATTTTTCCTTCGCCGTTCATGAGAAGCAGCTTTACGGCAGAAGTTCCTAAATCCACGCCAATATATAACATTATTGATTCTCCTTTATCTCTTAAACTAAATACAGTATTCTTCTGAAATGCATGTTCAGATAGAGGCTGCTCTTGCGGGCAGCCTCCTGATTTTGTCAGCAGATATTTTTATGCAAATGGATTCTCTGTTGGATACAGAACACCTTTTGGCTGGTTGTAGTTGATTTCTTCCACTTCCACGCCTAAATATTTGAATACTTCATATAATGCTTTTCCAAAGTGACCGAAAGCCACAGCTCCGTGATGCGGATAGTTCTTCTCCACCAGAACGTGACGGTAGAAACGTCCCATCTCCGGAATGGCGAACACACCGATGGCACCAAAGGAACGTGTTGCTACAGGCAGAACCTCGCCCTGTGCAATGTAAGCGCGCAGTTTGCAGTCTGCTGTGCTCTGCAGACGGTAGAATGTGATCTCACCGGGAGCGATATCACCTTCCAAAGTACCCTGTGTCACTTCTTCCGGAAGTGTTCTTGCCATGATCATCTGATATTTCATGGAGCAGAAGGACAGTTTTCCGGATGCGGTATTGCCGCAGTGGAAGCCCATGAAGGTATCTTTGTGTGTATAGTCGTATTTGCCTTTGATCTCGCCTTCATACATGTCAGCCGGTACTGTGTTGTTGATATCCAGAAGTGTAACGGCATCCTGGCTGATAACAGTTCCCAGATATTCGCTCAGAGTTCCCCAGATATCCACTTCACAAGATACAGGGATTCCGCGTCCTGTCAGACGGCTGTTCACATAGCAGGGAACAAATCCGAACTGAGTCTGGAATGCAGGCCAGCATTTTGTAGTCAGAGTCACATATTTTCTGCATCCCTTGTGAGCTTCTACCCAGTCAAGCAGTGTAATTTCGTACTGAGCCAGTTTCGGAAGGATCTCCGGTTTCATATTGCCTTCGCCCAGTTCGCTCTCCATATCTTTTACAACATCCGGGATACGCGGGTCGTCAGCATGGTTTTTATAGCTCTCAAACAGGTCTAATTCGGAATTTTCCTCGATCTCAACGCCCAGGTCATAGAGACGTTTGATCGGTGCGTTGCATGCCAGGAAGTTCTGAGGACGCGGTCCGAAGCTGATGATCTTCAGGTTCTTCACTGCTACCAGCGCACGGGCAATCGGTGCAAAGTCTGCGATCATTTCTGCCACTTCTTCCGGTGTTCCTACCGGATATTCCGGAATATATGCTTTTAAGTTACGCAGTTTCAGGTTATAGCTTGCATTCAGCATTCCGCAGTATGCGTCACCACGGCCCTGAACCAGATTGTCTCCTCTTTCCTCTGCGGCAGCTACTACCATAGATGGTCCGTGGAAATATTTTACCAGAAGGGTCTCCTCTGTCTCAGGTCCAAAGTTACCAAGATAAACAACCAGTGCGTTACAGCCTGCTTCACGCAGCTCTTTTAAAGCTTTCTGCATGTCAGTCTCGCTCTCTACAACGGTGGGACATTCGTAAATCTCTCCTTTGTAGGATGCAACAACTGCTTTTCTTCTGTTCTCTGACAGTGACATTGGGAAACAGTCACGGCTTACAGCCACGATACCCAGTTTTAATTCCGGCATGTTTGCTAAATTCATAATTCTTATCCTCCTGAATTTTATGTTGCTGTTTTCTTTTTATTTGTTTTCTGGTTTCCGGTTATCAGTCTTTTACAGACAGGTTCTCACCGATCAATCCCTCGAACGCGCCTTCGATCTTAGCGTCTTTGTGGGCGATCAGCCATTTGTTTCTGGCAAAGAGAAGTTTGTCCTCACCGGTGTTGTTCTGAACAGCAGGTGCCTCTGTGTTGGTCCCTTTTGGAAGAATAACTGCTGTGCAGAATTTATTTCCGTTTACATTACATGGAGCATAGTGCAGGGTAGTGGCATAGACCTCGATCACGGTTCCTGCCGGTACTAAAAATGCTTCCATTTTAGATGTGTCATATGTATTGTCTGCTTCGATGTCCTGCTCTCTTCCGAGAATCAGGATCAAATCTGTCAATGCCACGTTCACCTCACTGTCTCTGTGGTATTCCACAGCATTCAGCAGGTAGTTGCTTCCGTTGCAGTAGCCAATCTGGATGGGCATTCCGCCGAACAGGCTGTAAGCGATCTTCTCTGCACAGTCACAGGCTTCCAGCTTCTCATCCGATGCGACATAGATGACATCATCCGGCTTCGGAGTTTCCTCCAGCGCTTTCAGAAGACTGCTCACATCAAGACCTTCCACGACCTTACCGTAAGCCTTGAATTCGGCATCCCTGACATTTAAAATTTTCATGGGAATTGACCTCCTTGGGAATTAGTTTATCCATTAAACTATATACTCATGCTACCATTGACAGGAAGAAAAATCAAGTTGTTTTTTCAAAAATTAATAAGTTTTTTTGAAATAGGGAGTCAGGATGAACAGATCCGGAGAGAAACAACAAAAAAACAAGACGGAATCCATAGCATCCTGCATTCCGTCTTGTTTTCCTTTCCCAAAGAGAGTGGAAATTTATTTTCACTTATTTTAATACGATATCCTTTTCAAAATACGTCTTAGAAATTTCTGTCAGCGTCCCGTCCTTTATCAAAGGCTTCAAAGCCTGGTTCTCGATAGCCGGGATCAGACAGCTTCCCTTTTTGCCAAATACAGCAAGCTCTGTATATTCCACCTCTTCTCCCAGTTTATCCCGTACCTTTGAGACATCTGCGTATGCTTTGGTGGCAGAGTAATATTTTTGATTCCAATCGGTTATGCCTACCGTGGAGATAACACAGTCATACAGATCAGCATCCAGGGAATTCAGCAGATTCTCTTCTGTTGTGTCTATGATTTCCAGGGACAGTCCCAATTTTTCCGCTATTTTTGCAGCTGTATCAGGGGCAAAACCTGCTGGTTTGGCTGTTTTTTCATCCACGTAGCCCATGGAGCCGTCCTTTAAATTGATGCCCACTTTCAGGACACCTTTTTCTATGGTTGTGATCTCCCCATCCCCTTCACAGTCTTTCGGGGTTCCGCATCCGGCCAATGCTGCGGCTGTCAGAACTGCTGCTGCCAGAGCACAGACTATACGGCGGATTTTATTTTTCTTCAATTGTAACCACCTCATTCTTTGTTTTCCGATTTGCAAATACCTATGAAAAAACATAACATGCTCTGCTCTTTTTGTCAAATAGCTGTGAAAATATTAAGAAAGACAAAAAGAGGATCGTCTTGATAGGAACAAAATACGAACATTTGTTTTTTTACTTGTAAAAGATTTTTCCTTTTGGTATGATAATAGAAAGCAAACAACGGAAAGGTTTCTGGATATGAATGCATGGAATGGAAAACCCTATCACTCTTTTGACTATATGCTGAAAGAGCGGTTTTCGGAAAAAGTTTATAAAGTGGCATTGAATGGAGGGATGACCTGCCCCAACCGGGACGGCACCCTTGACAGCCGCGGCTGTATCTTCTGCAGCGCGGGAGGTTCCGGAGATTTTGCGGGTGACAGGAGGCTGTCTGTCACACAACAGATCAATGAGCAGGCTGACAGAATACGCAGCAAACGAAATGCCTCTCACTTTATCGCTTACTTTCAGGCCTATACCAATACCTACGCACCTGTGGAATATCTCCGGGAGATTTTTACGGAGGCTGTTTCCCATCCCGATATTGTGGCGTTGTCCATCGGGACCCGGCCTGACTGTCTGGGAGATGATGTTCTGGAACTTCTGAGCGAATTAAATGAGCAGAAGCCTGTATGGGTGGAGCTTGGACTGCAGACCATGCATGACAGCACTGCCGCATACATCAGAAGGGGATATCCCCTCTCTGTTTTTGAGGACGCGGTACGCAGGCTGAGAGCATTGGATCTTGAGGTTATCGTGCATACCATTCTGGGACTTCCCGGTGAAACAAAGGAAGATATTCTGAAGACTGTCTCCTATTTAAATACACCGGATATCCAGGGGATCAAGCTGCAGCTTCTTCACATCCTGAAAGGCACAGACCTTGCAAAGGATTATGAGGAGGGCAGATTCTCTGTATATACAATGGAGGAATATATCGATCTTGTCATAGCCTGCCTGGAGCACCTTTCTCCCCGCATTGTGATACACAGACTCACCGGGGACGGGCCGAAGGAGCTTCTCTTAGCACCGCTCTGGAGCAGTGCCAAGAAAACAGTCCTCAACACACTGCACCATGAGTGCAAAGTCAGGGGGAGTTATCAGGGACGGCTTTACACTGATTCCAATGTACACCAGATGGCATAAAAAAGGAGGATTCTTTATGGCTGAACCACTCACTTTATACAAACTGATCATACTATACATGCTGCAGAAGGTGGATTTTCCACTGAGCAATGCACAGATATCAGGATTTATACTGGACAAAGGATATACAAACTACTTTCATCTCCAGCAGGCGATCTCTGAACTGATCGAATCCGGTCTTGTACGTTCAGAGACTGTGCGCAATGCCTCATATCTGAAGATCACAGATTCGGGGAATCAGACATTGGAATACTTCGGAGAAGAAGTCTCCGATGAGATCAAAAAAGACATCGAAAAATTCTTCCTTGAAAATTCCATGGAACTGAAGGAAGAACGCTCCGCTATGGCTGACTACTACAAAAGCGATAAGGAAGGATATCTGGTGCGCTGCCAGGCGAAGGAAAGAGATATCCCCCTCATAGATATGACACTCACCGTACCCACAAAGGAAGCCGCTGAGGCTCTGTGCGCGGCGTGGAAAAACAAAAGCAAACAGGTATATGAAAGCCTGCTGGATATGCTCCTGTGAGTATTCCGTAACTTATGGCATATTGCTGTGCCATAAGTTACCGGATGCCCCGGTCATATCCGGCAGGCTTTCATTGGCCCTTCATTGACCCTTCATTTGCCCTTCCGTATCCTGTCCAGATGATCCTTAATGTTCTTTTCGTAACCGTTTTCTGTAGGCTCATAAAACCTGCTGCCCAGTATCTCTGTTGGCAGGTACTGCTGTTCCACATAGTGATTAGGATAGTCATGGGCGTATTTATATCCCACGCCGTGTCCCAGTTTTGCAGCCCCTTTATAATGGGAATCCTGGAGGTGGGGCGGCACTGTGGTACGGACGTTTTTTACGGAATCCGCGGCCTGGAATACCGCCATGCAGGCGGCATTGCTCTTCGGTGCGCTGGCCACATAGGTCACAGCCTGGGAAAGGGTGATCTGTGCCTCCGGCATGCCCAGACGTTCCACTGCCTGCGCTGCCGCCACTGCCACAACCAATGCCTGAGGATCTGCATTACCCACATCCTCTGAGGCGCATATCATGATCCTTCTGGCTATGAATTTGATATCTTCCCCTGCATACAGCATTTTGGCCAGGTAATAGACCGCTGCATCCGGGTCAGAACCCCGCATACTCTTTATAAACGCAGATACCGTATCGTAATGATTGTCCCCAGTTTTGTCATAACGCACTACCCGCTTCTGAATACACTCTGAGGCCACATCAAGAGTCACATGTATCTTTCCGTCTGCCCCTTTTTCCGTGGTCAGTACCGCCAGTTCCAGGGCGTTTAATGCTGCTCTGGCATCTCCGCCTGCGATATCTGCCAGAAACTCTCTGGCATCCTCCTCCAGCTCCACATCATAGCTCCCCATCCCTTTCTCCACATCAGTGGCAGCCCGGATCAGGAGTCTGCTGATATCCCGGCGCTCCAGCGGCTTCAGCTCAAAAACAATGGAGCGGGAGATCAGGGCGCTGTTGACTTCAAAATAAGGATTCTCCGTGGTGGCTCCTATAAGGATCAGGGTTCCGTCCTCCACAAAAGGCAAAAGGTAATCCTGCTGTCCCTTATTGAACCGGTGGATCTCATCAATAAAAAGGATCGTCTTTTTCCCGTACATGCCCAGATAGTCCTGAGCCTTTTTCACAACTTCCTCCATATCCTTTTTTCCGGCAACTGTTGCGTTCATCTGTTGGAACTGAGCGCTGGTGGTATTGGCAATGACCTTTGCCAGTGTGGTCTTTCCCGTGCCCGGAGGCCCGTAGAAAAGTACACTGCCCAGCTTGTCTGCTTTTATGGCACGGTAAAGCAGCTTTCCTTTACCGATGATATGCTCCTGCCCCACCACCTCTTCCAGCGTTGTGGGACGCATCCTGGAAGCCAGGGGAGATTCATTTTCCAGAGTCTGTTCTTTCATATAATCAAATAGATCCATTATTTTCTCCTTATTCCAGCAACAGTTCATCCACTGTCACAAATTGGTATCCCTCCTCAGTAAGTGTATCTGCGATCTGCAGGGCAGCTTCCACGGAGGTGTCAAAAATATCATGCATTAAAATAATATCACCTTCCTCCACATCTTTCACTACCCTTTTTACAATTTTTTCTGTATTTTGCGTTTTCCAGTCCAGAGAATCAACATTCCAGGACACGGGGATCATGGTGATGCAGAAATCCAGGTTCTTTTTCCATGCACCGTATGGGGGACGCACAAAAGAAGAATATGTTCCTGTTGTTTCATATATCTTGTTGCACCCTTTCAGCACTTCGTCTCTTGCCTTAGACTCTGATAATTTGTTGAGCTGTACATGATTGTAAGTGTGGCTGCCGATCAGGTGTCCCTCATCCTGGATTCTCTTTACAATATCCTCATTTCCCTCTATGTTCTTGCCTATCAGAAAAAAGGTGGCGTGAATACCGCGTTTTTTCAGGCCGTCCAGAAGTTTTGGCGTATAGACCGCGTGAGGGCCGTCGTCAAAGGTCAGGGCAATCTTAGGATGTTCCTCATCTGACAGTTCTCCTGCAGTCTGTATATTCATCTTTCCAACGGACTCTGTACCGTATTTCAGCGCCCCCGCTGCTGTCAGTACCAGTAGGACTGCCAGGCAGAGCCATGTTTTATTTTTACTCATATCGCAACTCCGGCCAAACTGTTCCTTCTATTTATATGTCTTTATTTTCGTGAAAAGACTTTCTCTTCACACGTCAATATGATAAAATATCAAAATAATGTTTTTACAATATATATAACAAACCATACAACAAACGGCCGAAAATAGTTACTGTTCGCAGATTTGCGCTTTTTGCAGGGCTGCGAATTGTAACGGGAAATGTTTTAAGATGCTGCCGGCCGAGGGAGGGAGTTTCCACATGACATTAGACGTATTATCTTCACTGGCCATCTATGCCCTGGTGACGGGATGGTCGCCCGGTCCCAACAATGTACTGCTTCTGAGCACCACAGGGCAGTTCGGACTGAAACGAAGCATGAAACTGATCACCGGTATATGGACCGGTTTTTTGACTATTATGCTTCTGTGTGCAGGCTTCAGTGTAGGGCTGGGCAGATTTCTGCCCGGAGTGGTTCCCTATCTGAAATACATAGGCGCCGCTTATATCCTGTATCTGGCATTTACAGTTCTCAAAAGAAAACCTGTCCAGGCCGATGTCGGCACAGGCAAAGCGCCGTCCTTCGCCTCAGGATTTCTCCTGCAGTTTATCAATGTAAAGGTTATCCTGTATGGCATCTCCGCTCTGAGCAGCTATGTTCTTCCCTACGAAAGCGGTGTTCCGTCTCTGATCTTCTTTGCCTTTTTCCTGACCTTTTTCGGTGCAACGGGAAATCTGGTATGGGCTATCATCGGAAGCATATTTCAGAAATGGTACAATAGATATTATAGAGCGTTCAATATTGTGATAGCGCTGCTGCTTGTGCGCTGTTCTGTAAAACTGATTCTGTAAGGCTGTTTTTGTAAAGCTGTTTCTGCAAAGCTGTTTTCTAGGAAGCTGTCTCGGGGATGCTGTCTCTGTCAAATTGATTTTGTATTCAACAGTATCTCTACATATGTTCATAAAAAACTGCCGCCGGTGCGGTTCCATTTCACGGAACCTATCACCAGCGGCAGTTTTTCTTTTATTATTTCGTATTCGTTACAAATGCGTTGACCAATTCCTGTCCGTCGTCATATCCCTGTGATTTCAGTTCTTTGACAAACCAGTCCTCAATCCCGTCAACTGCTTTTTTGAAGGAATCAATATCCAGATCCTCATAGGCAGTCACATCCATGCCGTTTTCTGTCTGCCAGCGGTTCAGGATCTCATCATCCCCGGCGCGGTTGATCTCCCTCTCATACTGTACGGCCTTCTGCCCGATCTCATCCACAACCTCCTGCTGCTTGGGCGTCAGCTTGTCATAGACTTCCTGATTGATGCCAAAGAAGAGACAATCATAATTGGCGTTCCAGAGAGAACAGTATTTCTGTACTTCCTGTACACTGGCCGCATCTATTGCCGGAAGGGGATTTTCCTGCCCTTCCACAGTGTTCTGCTGCAGGGCTGTGTAAGTCTCTGACCAGTTCATGTTCGTCGCGTCAGCGCCCCACCTCTTATAACATTCCATCAGCAGGTTGGAGCCTGCCACACGGATCTTCAGATTTTTCATATCATCTGCGCTTTTGACTTCCCTTACGGAGTTGGTGAGCTGGCGGAAACCGTTCTCCGCCATACCCATACAGTGCACACCATAGCTCTCCAGGATCTCTTTCATCTTCTCTCCGGCTGCCCCGTCCAGTTTGGCATCCGCATCCTCCACGGAATTGAAGAGGAACGGCAGGGATACCACATTGAAACGCGGGTCAAAGGCAGAATAGATCAGGTTGGAGTGCATGGATATCTGTACCGGGTCCCCGTTCATCAGAGCCTGTATTCCCTCTGACTGGTTGCCGTTAGTGAGCTGGTCGGCTGCATAGACGTTTACATGGATCTTTCCGCCTGTGGCCTTTTCCATCATTTCACCGAATTTACGTCCCGCCTCAGCCCAGGTACTTGTCTCTGTGGTAGAGCAGGCAAAATTCCAGGTCTGTTCTTCCCAGGCAAGATCACTTCTGTCCTCCACCTCATAATTGCCTGAGGTTTTGGAGGTAAACGCGTCTATCAGTTCTTTTACCTCAGTCTCATCATACCCTTCCTTCACCAGCTCCTCCTGATACCACTGGGGTATGTCCGCAACGGCATTTTTGAAGGAATCAATATCCAGATCCTGGTATTCTGTTATCTCCACGCCGTTCTGGTCAGTCCAGCGCTCTTTGATCTCGTCATCACCGGAGCGGTTGATGTCACGCTCATAGTCCACAGCCTTTTTGCCTGCCTCATCTACCACCTTCTGTTGTTCCGGTGTCAGATCCTTGTACAGCTCCCCGTTGATACAGAAGAACAGGCAGTCATAGTTGGCATTCCACATGGAACAGTATTTCTGCACTTCCTGTACGCTGGCCGCATCAATGGCCGGAAGCGGATTCTCCTGGCCCTCCACTGTATTCTGCTGCAGAGCCGTGTAGGTCTCAGACCAGTTCATATTGGTGGCATCAGCCCCCCACCTCTTATAGCACTCCATGAGCAGATTGGAGCCTGCCACACGGATCTTCAGATTTTTCATATCATCCGCGCTTTTCACTTCCCTTACGGAGTTGGTGAGCTGGCGGAAACCATTCTCAGCCATGCCCATGCAGTGCAGTCCGTATTCCTCCAGAAGCGCGTTCATCTTATCGCCCGCCCCGCCGTCTAACTTGGCATCTGCATCCTCTACAGAGTCAAAGATAAACGGCAGGGAAACCACATTAAAGCGAGGGTCAAAGGCCGAATAGATCAAATTGGAATGCAGGGATATCTGCACAGGATCCCCATTCATCAAGGCCTGGATACCCTCTGACTGATTTCCGTTGGTAAGCTGGTCAGCCGCATATACCTTCACATGTACCTTGCCGCCTGTGGCCTCCTCCATCAGTCTGCCGAACTGTTCCCCGGCTTTCGCCCAGGTGCTTGTCTCTGTAGTAGAGCAGGCAAAGTTCCAGGTCTGCTCCTCCCAGCCCAGATCACTGTAGTCACCGATCACATTGTAGTCCTCAGAGCTGCTGTCCCCTGCTGTGCTGTCTGTACTGCCCGCAAGTTTGGAAGTGCCCGTATAGGAGCTTCCTGCAAAGGCCTTCGGCAGACACACGGAAATCTGGGGAATGTATGTGACCATCAGCAGCACGATGATACAGGCGGCGATCATGGGGACAACCGCCTTGGAAATCTGCTGCAGGCTCACCTCCAGTCCCTTCTTGATCTTGATGCTGATGGCGACAAACAGATTGACACCCACAGGAGGCGTCACCTGCCCGATTGCCAGGTTGACCGTTGCCAGAATACCAAAGGCTACCAGATCATATCCCAGAGCCTTGCACACCGGCAGCATAATGGGGATAAATATGTACATAGCAGAGTTTGCGTCAATGAAGCACCCTGCGATCAGGAAGATCACATTCACGATCAGAAGGAAAATGAACTGATTGTGGGCCACACTTCCCAACAGTTCCGACGCTGCCTGTGAAATTCCGAACTTGGTACAGACAAAGGAAAACAGGGACGCACATGCCACGATCAGCATGATGCCTCCTGTTGTCTTAGCTGATTCCACGAAGATATCGATCAAATCCTTGAATTTTACTTCTCTGTAGATCACCATTCCCACAAAGAGACCGTATACCACAGAAACGGCCGCCGCCTCTGTAGGTGTGAAGATTCCGCCGTAGATACCGCCCAGAATGATCACCGGCATCAAAAATCCCCAAAACGCATCGCCAAAGGCGCGGAATCTCTCACCCCAGGACGCCTTCTTGGTGGTTGGCTGGATCCCATTTTTGCGGACTTCGATCATGATGACAAAAATCAGGGCAAGTCCCATCAGAATTCCCGGCAGGATACCGCCTGCGAACATATCCGCGATGGACACACCGGTAATGGACGCGTATACCACAAATGCAATACTGGGCGGTATGACAATAGCTATGGAGCTGGATGTGGCCATCATAGCCGTGGAAAACGGTGCCGAGAAGCCCCCCTCCTCCACCATAGCCGGAATCAGGACTGCACCCAGAGCCGCAACCGTAGCCGGGCCTGAACCGGAGATCGCTCCGAAGAAACAAGCTACAATAACGCACACAATGGCGATACCGCCTCTTTTGTGTCCTACGCAGGTATTTACAAACTTGATAAGACGTTTGGATATGCCGGCCTTTGCCATAATATTTCCGGATAAGACGAAAAACGGAATGGCGAGAAGCAAAAACTTACTGATGCCGGAATACATATTGGTTGCCACAATGGTCAGGGATGTGCCTGAGTACAGGATCGCGCACACAGAGGACAGGCCCAGACAGATGGCAACAGGAACATTCAGGATCAAAAAGATAAAAAAGGATAAAAATAATACCGCGCTTACCATTTATGCCGCCTCCTTTTTCTCAACAAATTTAAAATCTGTACAAAAATCAATACAATACTCCACAAAATGCAGGATCATGCAGACCGCTCCAATAGGCACAAAGGACCAGAAGATCCATTCCGGCCAGTTCAGCACAAAGGTCCTCTTTCCGTTTGCAAGCTGGGTCAGCACCTTATCCATGCCGTATTTAAACAATATTGCAGTGAATATCACAGAGAGCACAGTCACAAGAATGACAATGGGTTTCTTAGTTTTCTTTGGCAGCCTGTCTGTGACCAGCGTAAGGCTTACCAGCTCTCCTTCCCGGCAGGCCAGAGCGGCTGCCATAAGTGTGATCAATACAAAAACTGCCACCACCAGTTCTTCCGTAAATGACCAGGAACGGTGGATCACTTTCCTGGAAAACACATTTCCCACAGTCAGAACCAAAATCAGCAGTGTAGACGCAGCCAGGATCAGCTTCTCAGCCGAGGCCAGCACATCCATGATTTTTTTGTAGACTTTCATCACATTTCCTCCTCTTGTTATAATAAGACTTATAAAATTCCACACACATCTGCCCGTGTACCGCGCACAATCAGAGCATAAAAAAAGCCCCTCCTGAAGAGGGACGAACAAAATCCGCGATACCACCCTGTTTCCGCACAGAGTTACCCCTGCCGGCACTTACAACATACTGACATATGTGTTTCCTGTAACGTGGAACCTACGTCAGCACCTAATGGGACATTCTGCCTTTCAGTGCTGCTTCTCCGGGATGATCCGTAAGCTTCCCGGATTCCTGCCTCACACCTGCCGGCAGTTCTCTGAAAATCCGTTTGGCAGCTTATGCTTCCCATCATAGAATTTACAAATACTGATGATCAACTCTCAATATTTTATAATATCTTAATGGATATTTTACTTCTTTTTCAGAATCACGTCAACACTTTTTTGTAACATAGTAAAACCGCTGTAACAGTTCAGTCTTCCACTGTCCCGCGAGGTGTTGCCTTGCATTTGCAGGGCAGTCCGAGGCAGCCACGCGCCAGACTCCGGTTTTTGCAGTCTGTGTGCATGCCTTTTGTTGCTATGAAGCCGAAAGGCTGAATAGTAACAAACCGCTGCCCCGGGATTGCTCCTTTGGGCAGCGGCTATATGTTCCATATGAATTAAGCGATTTTGGATTTTGCCAGCTCTGCCAGTGTTGCAAAGCCTTCTGCATCATTGATAGCCATATCAGCCAGAACTTTTCTGTTCAGGTCAATGTTAGCCAGCTTTAAGCCGTACATGAATTTGCTGTAGGACAGACCGTTCATTCTTGCTGCTGCGTTGATACGCGCGATCCATAACTGTCTAAACTGACGTTTTTTCTGCTTTCTTCCTGCATAGGAGCTTGTCAGTGCTCTCATAACAGACTGTTTTGCTACTCTATACTGTTTGGAGCGTGCTCCTCTGTAACCTTTTGCCAGCTTTAATACTCTGTTGTGTTTTTTCTTAGCGTTTAATCCGCCTTTAATTCTTGCCATTCTTAATTTCCTCCTGTTTTAGAACCTATCCTGTAATTAGATGTACGGTAAAATTTTCTTGATTGCTTTTACGTTGGTTGCATCTGTGATAGCTGCTTTTCTCAGGTTTCTTTTTCTCTTCTGAGATTTCTTTGTTAAGATATGGCTCTTGTAAGCTTTGTTTCTCTTTAATAATCCTGTACCTGTTTTTTTGAAGCGCTTAGCAGCTGCTTTCGTTGTTTTCATTTTTGGCATGTTTGTATTCCTCCTTAGACTCTTTTCGTGAACGCTTTTAGCGTTTTTCTGTCAAATACATGGTCATTGTCCTGCCTTCTACCTTCGGTGCTTTTTCAATCACCGCGATATCAGCTACAGACTCTGCAAACTCATCAAGGATGTGTTTACTCTTATACATATGTGCCATCTCTCTTCCGCGGAAACGTAATGTCACTTTGACTTTATTTCCCTTGGATAAAAATTTTCTGGCATTATTGACCTTGGTGTTCAGGTCGTTTTCCTCAATATTAGGGGACAAACGCACTTCCTTAATCTCTATGGTTTTCTGTTTCCTCTTAGCTTCCTTTTCTTTCTGCGCTAATTCGTACCTGTACTTACCATAATCGATAATTTTGCAAACAGGCGGCTTTGCAGTCGGAGCAATCTTCACAAGGTCCAGCCCTGCTTCCATTGCCTGCTTCTGCGCATCTCTGGCTGACATGATTCCCAGCTGTTCTCCGTTTGCGCCGATCAGACGTATCTCTTTGTCTCTGATTTGTTCATTGATCATTAAATCGCTAATTGTAGTGCACCTCCATAATATTGATAAAACACTCTGTTCCTGGCCGGCCCTCCGGCCTTCCACCTCATAAAACATCCTGAAAGAAACAAGAAAAAAATGGATAGACGACAATCGACTATCCACACATATCCGCATAAAGAAAACGCTGAAGGCGCTTCGTTTATTACCGTATTAACCATAGTCACGCAATTGTGCTAAGGTGAGAGTGGATACTCTGCTTTCTTTTTCTTCAGACTAGATAAGTCTAACACAGGTGTTTCCATGCGTCAAGAGCTAAATTTCATTTTGTTTTTATTTTTATTAAGAAAATTCTTGTCTTTTGTCTGAAAAAATGGCATAATGTTTCACATACAACAAAGATGCGAAACGCATCGAAAAAAGGGAGAGAAACATGGAGAAAAAAAGAGGAGCATTTTCTAACAAGATGGGATTTGTCCTTGCCGCCGCCGGATCCGCGGTTGGTCTTGGAAATCTCTGGCGCTTCCCGTATCTTGCAGCAAAATACGGAGGGGGCATTTTTTTACTCGTCTATCTGATCCTCGCCGTAACACTTGGGTTTACACTGATGATCACTGAGATCGCCATAGGCCGTAAGACAGGCCTGAGTGCAGTGGGAGCTTTCCGAAAGCTGGACAAACGATTTGGCTTCGTTGGGTATCTGGCCTGCATCGTTCCTTTTATCATCACCCCATATTACTGTGTTATCGGCGGATGGGTGATCAAATACCTGATCACTTTTGTCAGCGGCAACGTATCCGCTGCTGCGGGAGATGACTATTTTACAGGTTTTATATCCCAGGCCGGTTCACCGGTTCTGTGGTTTGCAGTTTTCGTTCTGCTGACTTCCATCGTCGTGATCGCCGGCGTGGAAAAAGGAATCGAAAAAGCCAGCAGGATCTTAATGCCTGTTCTGATCGTACTCACACTGGGCATATCCATTTTCTGTATCACAAGACCGGGTGCCGCAGAAGGTGTGAAGTATTATCTGCTGCCTGACTTCAGCCGTTTCTCAGCCACCACTGTGCTGGCTGCCATGGGACAGCTGTTCTACTCTATGTCACTGGCTATGGGTATTATGATCACATACGGTTCTTATATGAAGAAGGACAACAGCCTGGAAAAATCTGTCCGTCAGATCGAGATTTTCGATACCGGAATCGCTTTTCTGGCCGGCCTTATGATCATCCCGTCTGTATTCGTATTCTCCGGCGGCAACGAGGAGGCACTGGGCAAGGGACCATCCCTGATGTTCATCACTCTGCCTAAGGTGTTTGACAATATGACTCTGGGCGGCGTCATTGGAGCAGTCTTCTTCCTTCTTGTACTGTTCGCGGCACTGACCTCCTCCATCTCACTGATGGAGACCAATGTGTCCATTATCCGCGACAAACTGGGCTGGAGCAGAAAGAAAACCACAGTTGCAGTTACCATATATGTACTGCTTCTGGGCGCACTGGTATCCCTAGGCTTCGGGCCTCTGGATTTTGTCCAGATCATCGGACTGGGACTTCTGGATTTCTTCGATTTCCTGAGCAACAGTGTACTGATGCCTGTCGTGGCAATCCTGACCTGTATCAGCATCGGCTTCTTCATCAAGCCTAAGGCAGTATATGATGAAGTGGAGCTGAACGGACCTTTTAAAATGAAAAAGTTTTATACCATCATGCTTAAATGGATCGCTCCTATCTGCCTGATCATGATTCTTGTATTCGCAGTATCTGAGGCAATGGGCTGGATCAAAGTCTGACAAAAAGAGCCATATCTGTAATTTCAGTTACAGGTATGGCTCCTTTTTCATATCTTATGGTTTCTTATCTTTTTTCAAAGCTTCCGCATTTTGTCTCGTCACAGCGGCAGGCACTTCCGCCTGTAATTGTGATCTTGTCTGCATGACATTTTTCTTCTTTATTGAAAGTACAGGTACATGCGCGGCAGTCCACATCAATAGTGCGGCATCCGCAACTGTCAGCAGCGGCTTTATTGGATGCAGATTCTCCTCTTTCCTCAAAGCTGCGGCAGCAGGTCTCATCCGCAACCTTTGCTTCGCTTCCGTCTACCAGAATGTCTCCTTTGGAGCAGTATTCATCTTTGTTGTAAATACAGGTTCTTGCAGTACAGCTTAATAATGGCATAGTCATTTCCTCCTTATAATTTCGTCGGAAATAGTATGCGTTTCGCCGTACGGTTTTATACCATGGATTTTTCAAAAATTTATTTCTGCTCTTCTTCTTTTACCTCACGGATCTCTCTGCTTTTTATCTCCTCTTTGATGGAGGTGATAAACTCACCAAGATCCTTTTGTCCCTCATCGCCCAGGAAACGGCTTCTCACAGACACAAGGCCCTCCTCCTCTTCTTTGGCGCCTACCACTATCATATAAGGTATTTTTTCCAGTCTGGCCTCACGGATCTTGTAGCCGATCTTTTCGGCTCTTGTATCCATGTCCGCACGGATTCCTGCCTCCAAAAGCTGTGCCAGAACCTTTTTGCCGTAATCCATATATTTGTCGGAAATTGCCAGGACACGCACCTGGACCGGGGATAACCAGGTCGGGAATGCGCCTGCAAAATGCTCGATCAAAATACCGATAAAACGCTCAATGGAGCCAAATGCCACCCTGTGGATCATGATCGGGCGGTGCTTTTCCCCGTCAGCGCCGATATATTCCAGTTCAAAGCGAAGGGGAAGCTGGAAATCAAGCTGGATGGTACCGCACTGCCAGGTTCTGCCGATGGAATCCTCCAGATGGAAGTCAATCTTAGGACCATAGAAAGCGCCGTCCCCTTCGTTCACCACATAGTCAAGCTCCAGATCATCCAAAGCTCCCCGCAGGGCTTCTGTGGCCATTTCCCAGTCCTCATCACTTCCCATGGAATCCTCAGGACGTGTGGACAGTTCCACATGGTATTTGAAACCAAACAGGCTGTAAACCTGGTCAATGAGGCTGGCAACGCCTTTGATCTCATCTCTGATCTGATCCGGTGTCATGAATATATGGGCATCATCCTGCGTAAAGCAGCGCACGCGCATGAGTCCGTGGAGCTGGCCTGATTTTTCGTGGCGGTGCACCAGTCCCAGTTCCCCCATGCGCAGCGGCAGGTCACGATAGGAGCGCGGTTCAGACTGGTATGCCAGGATGCCTCCCGGACAGTTCATGGGTTTGATGGCAAAATCCTGGTCGTCAATAACCGTTGTGTACATGTTTTCTTTATAGTGGTCCCAGTGGCCTGATGTCTCCCACAAATGACGGCTCAACATGATCGGCGTGGAAATCTCCACATAGCCGGCTTTTGTATGGATCTCCCTCCAGTAATCCAGCAGGGTATTTTTCAGCACCATGCCCTTTGGCAGGAAGAAGGGGAATCCCGGACCCTCATCGCGCATCATGAACAGGCCTAACTCTCTGCCCAGTTTTCTGTGGTCACGTTTCTTTGCCTCCTCGATCCTTGCCAGATGCTCCTCCAGGTCAGCCTTTTTTGTAAACGCTGTGCCGTAGATCCTGGTGAGCATTTTATTTTTCTCGCTGCCTCTCCAGTAGGCACCGGCAAGACTTGTCAGCTTAAATGCTTTCACCGGTTTTGTTGTCATCAGATGGGGGCCTGCACACAAGTCAGTGAATTCTCCCTGTTTATAGAAACTGATAACAGCGTCTTCAGGCAGGTCCTCGATCAGCTCCACTTTATAAGGCTCCTCTTTCTCCTTCATGAACGCAATGGCCTCCTCCCTTGGAAGCTCGAAGCGCTCAATGGGAAGGGATTCCTTCACGATCTTCTTCATCTCCGCCTCGATTTTTTCCAGGTCTTCCGCTGTCAGAGGGATTTCCCTGTCAATATCATAATAGAAGCCATCGGAAACGGATGGCCCGATCGCCAGTTTTGCATCCGGGTACAGGCGCTTGATGGCCTGGGCCATAATATGGGATGCCGTGTGACGGAAAGCTGCCTTGCCGCCCTCCTCGTTAAAAGTCAGGATACTCAGCTCACAGTCATGGTCCACGGTTGTTCTCAGATCCACGACCTGCCCGTCTGCTTCCCCTGCGCAGGCCATCCTTGCCAGACCTTCGCTGATATCGGAAGCGATATCAAGGACAGACACTGCGTGATCGTATTCTTTTTTTGACCCGTCTTTTAATGTGATAATCATAATTCCTCTGCTCCTTTTCTCTTGTCATATTTCTTTTGCAATACTGCTGACACGCGACAGAACGGAAACCGCAAAAAACCCGCCCCATGCAGCCATTTCTGACTGCAAGGGACGGGTAACTGTCATTACTCGCGGTTCCACCCTTGTTGTACACTGTCCTCCTTTTGAGGACCGGTTCACCACTCATTTGATGGTAACGGAATCACCGGGCCGTGTTAGGGCCGCTCCAAGGTAGTTTTCAAATGCTTTCTGAACAGGCTGCTTCCAGCATATGCCGCCCTCTCTGGGAACCTCCGCATTTTACTCGTCTTGTCATCGCGTTTTCTGTATGAATCTACTTTTCATTATAGCCGCAGAAATATTTTTGTCAACCGCTTTTGTCCCAGAAAACCCAGCGGATATGGACAGCAGCATATATTTCATGCTATTTTATCAGTTCCAGAAGCTCCTCCCTGCTGATCCTGTGGTCAGCCACTGCCTGTCCTTCCATGACATTTTCCGCAAGACGGGCTTTCTTCTCCTGAAGGGCCAGTATCCTCTCTTCTATGGTATTCTTCACCACCATTTTTATGACGGTGACGATATTCTCCTGTCCGATGCGGTGGGTACGGTCTGTGGCCTGGTTCTGGGCTGCCACGTTCCACCAGGGATCGTAATGTATGACCACATCCGCCTCCGTCAGATTCAGCCCTGTTCCTCCTGCTTTCAGGGAAATAAGGAAAACCTGAGCCTTTTTGTTCTGAAACTTTTTCACCATTTCCCGTCTCTGCTCTTTGGTATTCTTCCCGGAGAGATAGAGATAAGAAATCCCCGCCTTGTCAAACTCCCCGGCCAAAAGCTCCAGCATGGTGGTAAACTGGGAAAAAAGCAGTATCCTGTGTTCTGCCTGCACCAGGTCCCGGACCAGTTCCACACAGCTTTCCTGTTTTGCGGAACCTCCCCTGTAATTTTCATAGCAAAGCTGAGGAGAACAGCAGATCTGCCGCAGCCCCATCAGCTCCGCCAGATACTTTATGCGCTGGTTCTTGTAATCCTCCTCGCTCTGGCTGCTTAATTCCATCTGCAGCCTGGCGACTCTGGCGTCGTAGATCTTTTTCTGTTCCTCCTCCATCTTCACATAGACGGTCTTCTCCAGCTTGTCCGGCAGGTCTTTGAGCACATCCTGTTTCTTCCGGCGCAGGATAAAAGGATTCACCATATGCTTCAGCCGTTCCATGACATTTTTGTCCTCATTCTGTACAATGGGCTGTTCCAGCTCTTCCCGGAACTTTTTGTAGCTATAGAGATATCCCGGCATGATAAAGTCAAATATACTCCACAAGTCACTGAGGCGGTTCTCTATAGGAGTTCCCGTCAGCGCAAGACGGTGGACAGCCTGCACTTGCTTCACCGCTTTTGCCGTCTGGGTACCTGCGTTTTTAATATATTGGGCCTCATCTATGACCATATAGGGAAAGGTTCTCCCTTTATACAGCTCCGCATCCCGCTTCAGCAGATCATAGGAAGTCACCAGTATATCCGATCCAGATGCGCTTTTTATGATCTCTTCTCTCTGCTGACTGCTGCCCACAGCCACTGCGACAGAAAGGTCCGGCGCGAACCGGCCAATCTCGCTCTCCCAGTTATAGACCAGAGATGCCGGGCACACGATGAGGGCGCCCTCTTTTTTCATTTCCAACAGTGTGATAACCTGAAGAGTCTTTCCAAGTCCCATATCATCCGCCAGGATTCCCCCGAATCCCCACTGGGACAGCATGGCCAGCCAGCGGAAGCCGTTCTTCTGATATTCCCTGAGTTCTGCCTTAAGTTCCTCGGGAATCTCAAAATCATTGTCCTGATAGCTGTTCATCTCACGGATGAGCCGTTTGAATTCCGGACTTCTTCTGGCATCCACCTTGCCCGGCTGTGCTTTCAGGGTCTCCGCTATGTAGGAAGCTCGGTACTTGGGAGCAGTAAAGCTGCCTTTGGCGAAATCATTTTTGTCAAACCCAAGCCCCTGGGACAGCTCAGATATGAGAGAAAGGCCATTGTCCTCAAGACTGATGAAATCCCCATTTTTCAGGCGGTAATACTTTCTCCGCCTGCGGTATCCGGATAGGATCTGCTCCATCTCCCGCAGATCCATATCTTCCACCCGGATATCCAGATCCAGCAGATCTCCGGACATGCCTATGCCGATGTTGACTTTCGGGGCGGGTAGAATCCGCATTCTCTTTATCTTGTCATCCACAAAAAGGGCTGCCAGTTCACGGATCTTGGGAAATCCCTGTTCCAGAAGATCATATATTTTTTCCTCTTTTACACAAATCCCATAGATTTCCCCGTTCTTCTCTTCCATGTCAAAATATACTTCCAGACATTTTTTCAGAGCGTCTTCCCTCTGCACGTCACGGTACTGACTGGCCGGTTCTATCTCTGCGAACAGATCATAGACTGTATTTCCATAGACTGCCTCCGCCCGCATCCGAATGGCATCCCGGTATTCTTCATCTATGCTTAAGTACACACTGCACTCGGCCTCTTTGGGCTGATACTCATCAAAATCAATATCGTTCATCTGAATATCCGCATACTGTTCCAAAACAGGCAGCAGTGTCCCGCAGAACGCAGTATAGTCCTCCTGATTCAGAAAAACGGAACGGTCTCTGGACTGAAATGCATAATGCTGTACATTATCCGTGTTCAGGGCTTTGACAATGGGCATCATATCCGCTGAAAAGTCAGGTGTGCACTGGTAAATAATACCGTCTTTCTGAAGATAATCGTGAATATTTCCTTTTATCCACTTGGGGGAATGCAGATAAATGCTGGCTCCCTGCTCCTCTGTTTTAACGATTTCCATCTTGATCTCCGGATTGCCGCGTCTGACCTGATAAGGGGTTCCGTCTATCTCAATGGTCTGGTCCATATATTTTTGCAGAACTTTGTCTATTCCGTAGCTGTTCAGTGAAATGCTGCGGAAGCTGGAGCTGTACACCTGGGAACTGAATTCCAGATTATTATACTGGGTTTTCAAATAATCAGACAGAAGATCGATCCAGGTGAGGGCTTCCGGGGTAAATGCGGAGCGGTCATGGATAAACCCCAGATTTTTGCCGTACGAATCATATTTACCGTATTCCACACTGTCCAGCATTTTACATATGTTTTTCAGGACATACAGTTTGCGTGTACCTATTTTAAACTCTATATGGTAGGAATTGTATGAGGATGTGATGACCGGTTCCAGACGGATCTGACCGTAATATTCCCCCAACAGATAGGCATTATTGCGCACAGCATACTTTGCTATGGTATTTTTCAGCGTATCTGATGTTTCGCGTTTTCTGGGGCCTCTCACGGGAAAGTCCACGATTTCCTGACGCACCGGGGGCTTTTGGGTATCCCGGTAGGCGAGGGCCAGAGCTACACAGTGCTTGCACATGCCAAAGTAATTGCCATATGCCGGACAGTCACATACATAGTCCGTAATATCATCATGGGCATCAAAGGTTACTGTCACATCATACCATTTGCTGCCACTGCCCTTTACCTGTGCACTCACTTCTTTTGTATCCTCTGAAATTTCCTCGATCAGGAAACTTTTGTAGGCCTTTTCCTCGGCAATCCGCTTCCCCCGCTGATACATTGCCGGAAAGCAGTTTTCTTTGACCGTGCTAATCTTTAACATTCTTCCCTCTCCGATTTACAAAATAATTGTATTTTCCATCCTGTCTCTGCAGTTACATATTTCCTGCTGCTTTGTCCTTCACCACTCCGAAGAATTCTCTCACAAGGTAATTCACCTGTAAGAATGTATTGCTTTTGGAGGGGATTCCTTCTATATGAGAGCATCCCAGCTTTTTCCCCAGGGCCACACCCCGGTACACATGAAAATTATTGGTCACTACTCCGATGGATGCCTCTTTTCCTTTGCCATCTTCCTCTGTGTCGATGATCTTTAGAGAAAATTTCAGGTTCTCACTGGTATTTGTGGAGTGTTCCTCTTTCAGAAGCCGATCAGGAGAAACTCCTTTTTTCACAAGATAGCGGTACATTGCCTCCGCCTCTGTGATATCCTCCCCTGTTCCTTTTCCGCCTGAGAGAACCGCACAGGCCTCAGGATTTTCCTCCAGATACTCTCCGGCACGCTCCACACGGAGTCTCAGGGAATTGCTCAGTTTTGTGCCGTTCACCTGCGCCCCCAGTACGATGATATAATCCAGATCCTTTGACGGCTTGTGCAGGGTGTTAATTGCGCAAATGCTATATGTATTTCCCCCAGACTGATTAGGGGATTTAGAAATATGTGAGATTAGATAGCCTTTTCCTCCGATTCCACACTGTACACACTGGAAAACAAGTGCTCCAGCTCATTTCCGAAGTTATAAGTGATTTTGATTTTGCGGTTTTCATAGACTTTTATTTCACTTATCATTTCTACCACAATATCTCTATCCAGTGTTTCAATGTCTTTTAATTCCAAAAGCCTTTTAATCCAAGGTGTTTCAAAAACATCTTCCGTCACATTATCTTTCTTCTTTTCTTCCAGTGCTTCAATCTGTTTGGAGTAAAGTTCTTCTTTTTTTAGATAATCCTCTCGGTAAGAAAGAAATTCTTCTTTGGAAATCAGTTCTTCCCTGTAATCTTCATATATGGATTTTTTTAGTCTTTTCACACGTTCCAACTCTGCTTTGATTTTACTAAGTTCGGTATCTGCAATCCTTTTGACTTTTGAAGCTGTGAAACTCTGCGATTGTACCAGTTCTTTCAAATTGTCTACACTGTCAACGATTGCTTTTAAATCGCCTAGTACAATATCTTCCAAAACCGCCATAGGAAGTGTGTGGGGCGTACAATACTGTTTGCCGTTTCTTTTATATGTTCCACAATAAAGACTATATGTTTTACTTCCATCTGCACGACGCCACATATTTTTTGTCATTGCCCTGCCACAGTCACCGCATTTCACAAAACCAGCAAAGATATTTTTATTCGTTTCCAAACCCAGCTCCCTTGTCCTTTTCTGCAAAAGAGATTGAGCCTTTTCCCACGTTTCCTTATCTATAATCGGTTCATGGGTATTCTCAACGATTATCCATTCTTCTTTTGGCATTTTCTTCTGCTTGCTTCTCATGCGCTGGTGCTTTGTTCCCTGTACCATATTCCCCACATACATTTCCCTGTGGAGAATACTATTGATTGTGGAATACGACCAATACGTTGTGCTTTCCAAACGGTTGCAGTTCTTGTAATTCTCACCATTTACCTTTTTATATTCTGCCGGACACAAAATACCCTCCGAGTTCAGCAGTTTTGCGATTCTCTGTTTCCCATATCCCTGTATATATAAGGAAAAGATTCTACGGACAACATCAGCAGCATAATCATCAATTACTAATTTGTTTTTATCAACAGGGGATTTCTTATAGCCATAGCTTGTAAACGCCCCTATAAACTCACCAGCTTTTTGTTTTGACTTTACAGTTGCTTGTATCTTTTTGGAAATATCTCTTGCATACTGCTCATTGAAAATGTTCTTGATTGGGAGAAGCATATCATATGCCTGTTTCATACTGTCAATACTATCCGTTACAGAGATAAAACGTACTCCCAATTCCGGGAAATATCGCTCTAAATATCTTCCAGTATCAATGTAATCACGCCCGAATCTTGACAAATCCTTTACAACAACACAATTAACTTTTCCATCTTCAATATCCGCAATCATTTTTTGAAAACTAGGTCGGTTGAAATTCGTTCCTGAATAACCATCATCAACGTATATGTCATACAAAATGAAATCTTCTTTTTTTGCAACATACTCTGTCAAGAGCTTTCTCTGATTTCCTACGCTATCGCTTTCTTCCTTATCACCATCTTCTCTTGATAATCTGATATAAATTGCAACATTGAACAAGTTCGATACTTTTTGATGTTTCATACATTCACCCATTCAACTGCTGCCCTATCTATACTGATTATAACATGCTTTACCATAAAAAACAGCCGCTTTCTGTGGATTTATCATGCCAGACTATCCGTTTTGAGCCTTATTACTAAGGTGAGATTTGATGATACGGATAAGCAATTCCTCTATGGTAAACTTTGATAAAAATTCTCTTTCCACTGTATATTGGATTGGTTCTTTCTTTTCCAAACTTTATCGCCCTCCTTGTTTCAGCTATCTATTCTCAACATACGCAAACAGGCTTATCCAATATACCTGCCTGCACTGCTTTTTTCTCAATAATCAAATGGCTCTGGCAAGCTCCACAGGACTTTCACCTTTCCCATTCTGATGGGTGAACCGTGTCATACGGGTGTATCATTATTCTGATATACAGGTCATGGCAACAACTTTTCCAACAGTTGTTCACAGATCACTGGCGTGGTCGCTCACCTGTTTTCCCTCCTTTCGCGGGTCATGGCGTTCCAGTCTGTCGGCTCGCTGCATATCAAACGTATCTGATTATTGTATTCAGTTGTCAAAGAACACTCGACTGTATTTGCCAGTCTATGAAAATCCATTATCAGAAATAATGGACTTTCATAGATTGACAAGCGGAGCAGAGGGAAAGGGGAAAATACTCCGCCCGTCAGAATGATTAGATTACGACAATCTCAAAGTTTGCAATCATATCCATGACCGCCGCCTGTATTCTGCCTTTTAATTCAGAATCCACCACCATGTAGACGTTACCGTATTCGTCATACAATTTGCGTAAGCTCAACTTTGATATGTACCCGTCATAGAAATTCAAGATTTCCTGTATTGCGGTTTCATCACCATTGGTAGCCGCCACAATCACAGCAAACGGTATATGTTTTTGGTCTTTATCCATGCTATTCCTCCTCCATCATTTTTCGTAATTCTTCCAGAGTGCTTGTCCTGTGACGGTAAACGGTAGTGCGTACCACGTTCATAAGCTCTCCGATTTCTGCGTCAGACATATCCATAAAGTAAGACAACAAAATAATATTGCGTTTTCTCTCTGGTAAACATTTGAGTGCTTTGCTTAACTGGTCGTCCGATACTTGTACTTCCATGCCAAGAACATTGAACACTGTATAATCGCTGGAATACCTGTCATAAACGCCTGCTTTGTTCAATTCCAAATCTGAAATTTCAGAGAATGGGACTTCATGCTTCAAGCGTCTTGAAATATCACGGTTATACTTCATTGCTGCTCTTTTAATGACTTTCTTTGTAAGGCAATCAAACTGTGCTTGAATAACCTGTTGGAAAGAAGATGACTTCATAATTTTTCACCTCCTTTCTGCGTGAGAGTAGGCGAGGGCTGTTTTCCATCACTCCCCCTTTCCGCACAGTAGCTACCCACGTAGCAGCTATTTGTTGCGCTTTTAGGAAAAAATCTTCAAAAACTTTTGAAGGATTTCCTAAAATGCAAAATGCACCTATTTGAAATCTCCAAACAGGCGCATATGAATTATAAAAAGTATTTAATTGATTTAAGAGTTCATATTCAAGGGCAGAAATATATCCGGTGGTAATCGAATTTTTTTTGACAAACTGAAATATGTTGCACTTTGTCGATATGCTCTATATATCATAGCGGCTACCTCCATTAGCCGCCGTTTTTACGGTGTTAGGGTCGTCGTAGATTTGCCGATAGGCAAAAAGAAAGCGGCGGCTCTGATTTTCTCAAAGCCGCCGGGATAGAATAGGCGCGTGAAAATGTATCTGCTCTGCGACGGCTTTTTTTCTTTTGCCGTCGTCCGGTAGATTTGTATTTTGTTACTTTATTTAAAGCAAACGAGGGATAACCACGGTAACTAAAATCCCTACAACATAAACCGCATTTAAGCCAAGCGCAATTTTGGTGTAAATATCTCTGAACTTCATTTTAACAAAGAGAAAGAGTGCATATAAAAAACTTAGTGCAGCAAAAATGCAATATCCTATAATGATAGCGGTTGCTGCTGGTGAAGTGGGTTCCCATACAAGAACTGCTGTTAATGGCACAAAAACTGTTACGAGCGCAATCATACTTAAAATTTTTTCTTTCATTTTAAAAGCTCCTTTCTTATCCTCAATGTCTGTTTGTCATTATGCGTTCTCTCTGTGCAGGACGTAGAGAGATATTATTTTTCTTCTGCTTTGTTTTAGCTTCACCCGGCGTTTTAGAAATTGCAATGATAAAGGCTGAAATCAACAGCATTGCACCAAGCGACGTAAGCCCCAGTGGAACACTTGCCTTACTTTTTGCGCTGATATATGATGTGGTATCAAACCCAATCACTGTAAAAGAAGCCAAAAAGGGATAAATATTTCTAAGCAGACCACTTTTAAAAAACATACTACAATAGCCCAATACAAAGGCAATCACCGAACCACCCATAAAAAACCCCGGTGTTCTTCCACAAAATGCAATAATCGGAAGAACGGCAATATAAATGCAAATGGAAATTCCCAACATATAAAACATACCTTTTGTCAGAGTAAAAATATCTAAACCGGGAAGCCCTGCAAAAATACCGACAATGATTGTGATTACGAAACTATACATTCCCAATATAAGGGACAAAATGCCCATAGCAGTTAATTTCCCTGTTAATAATTTAGGAAATGAAACAGGAACAACTAAGATATTTTTCAATGTATCGTCCGTAAACTCCCTGTTTATGAGATAACCACCAATTAGAGTAAAAATGATAGGCATAAATACTGTCGCATTGTTCCAGATTGTGCTGTCAACTAATGCGCTAAGGTCAAAATTCAGATTTTTTGCTTCTTCTATCGCAACATTTTGTGTGATAAGCCCAAGAATAGGGGAGAGAGCCATTCCAATAATGCCAATCAGCAAAATGTGATACCTTTTTATTTTTTGAAATTCCGTTAAAACAATGGATAACATATCATACCTCCTGCTTTTGATATACTTTTATGACCAATGCAATACAGACAACGGCTTCCGCTATCAGCACTATAAATACAACCGGCGTTTTTACAAAATACGGACTTAAACGATTATAAAAATCTGTCTGTATCTGCCCCACTGGTATTTTGAATTGATAAAGCCACCTAAAAATCATTGGAACAGGAATAAATGTGCTGATATTTAGCCCCAATGGTTTCATCATAATGGCGTCACTTAGGTGCAATGCAAATCCAAGTAATGTATAAAAGAAAGCAATTATTACAGAAATAATATAGGATTTATTGCACCAGACAACAAGGATAATACATGGCAGAGCTGCCGCCCAAAGCAAAATCCCCGTACAAAATGTAAGGAACAGCTGTAAAGCCCACCCGCTTAAAGAAACACCTTGTGTAAAAGCAATTAAGATACAAATGCAAAAGCCTAATAATTCATAGGCAACTGAAAATAAAAAAAGTACAGTAATCTTTGCTACAACTAAATGGCTTTTTAAAACTGGTACACAAATAAGGTTTTTTAAGGTATCGTTGTCATGTTCATCAAAAAACAGGTTGGCAGCCATAATTACCAGTATCGGAATAAGGAGCAAAAATCCACTTTCTTCACGAACGCTGCTCATAATATCAGCTAAATCTCCGTCAGATAAAAGCATGATATTAAAAACGGGAAACAGAACGGCAGTAAAAAAAGCAATTTTATATAATCCTTTCCGTTTCAGTTTCCAAAACTCACACTGAACCAGTTTAAGCAATTCCCTCACCCCCTGTTATACGTTTGAAGTAATCTTCAAGGCTTTCTTCGCAGGTATGGGCTTCCGATACCACCAGTCCGTTTTCCACAAAAGCGGTAACAATTTCCCCAACAGACAAATCCAGATTGTGTAAACGCAGATTATGGTCGTCCTGTATAGAAAAATGGCTTTCGTGGAAAGCACGTTCCAAAATTCTTGCTGCCTGTGCGGTATCAGAAAGAGTAAATCGAATATGCTTACTACTTTTTTGTTCCAGTTCTGCAAGACTTTCTTCTTCCAATAGTGCGCCATGGTCGATAATACCAATATCATCAGCCAGTAGTGCGATTTCTGAAAGAATATGACTGGAAATTAAAATTGTTTTTCCTCTTGCGTCACAAAGCTCACGAATAAAAGAGCGAACTTCCGCAATACCGATAGGGTCAAGCCCGTTGATAGGTTCATCTAAAATTAAAAGTTCCGGGTCGTGCATAACAGCAAGTGCAATCGCAAGACGTTGTTTCATACCAAGTGAATATTGGGAAAACAGTTTTTTGTCCTTATAAGGCAGTCCGACTAAATCTAAAGCGTCTTTAATTGCATGATTGTTTGGCACACCTCGTAAGGTTGCAAAGATACGCAAATTTTCCGTAGCAGTCAGATTAGGGTAAAAGCCGGGGGACTCAATCAAGCTGCCGATACGGGGTAAGAGCTTCTTTTCATTTCCCTGTAAAGACTTTCCCCATATTTTGACTTCACCGGAAGTAGGCTTTGTCAATCCAAGCAGCATTTTCATAGTGGTTGTTTTTCCGGCTCCGTTTCTTCCAAGCAATCCGTAAATTCTTCCTCTCTGTACATGGATATTTAAGTCAGCAACACTTTTTTGTGAGCCGTACTGCTTTGTAAGATTTTTTGTTTCAATGATATAATTTTTGTCCATATTCAAACCTCCTGTTCTGTAAAGTATTCTATCACTCCAATCTTGCATTAACCTTGCCGCAACCTTGCATTAACCTTGCAATTTCAAATACGGCTTCCGAAAGTAATTAAGGCTCCCGCCATAAAGACGGAAAAGCCTTAATCTATCAACGGAAAAAGCAAAATAAATTCAGTTCCTTTTCCCGGTACACTATCTGCTGTTATTGTACCATTCATCTTTTCTACAAGCTGATGAGTAATAGACAGTCCAAGTCCGCTGCCTTTTTCAGAGCGACCTTTATCACATTTATAAAGTCGCTCGAAAATATGTTTCAAATCTTCTTTTTCAATACCTATTCCGTTATCCTTTAATAAAACCCGCATATTGTTTCCTTGCTTCGACAAGGATATTTCTATTTTATCTGCATGACTATGAGAAATGATATTTTGAATAAGATTGTTCAATATACGCATATAACCGTCCGTATCAAGTTTTACCCGGAAAGGTTGTTCGGGAATATCAATATTGTAGTCTATCTGTTTATCTTCAAATATAGGTATCCAGTCAATCAAAATATTTCTTGTCAATTCCGTAGCTTCAATCACATTTATTTCCATAGCAAACTCATTAGAATTTAATTTGAACCAGTCGAAAAGGACATCTATATATTCTTTCAAATCGTGGGCTTTCCGACGGGCAGTTTCAATATAATCGTCCCGGTCTTTACCTGTAACAACTCCTTTATGTGCAGCGTCAAGATAACCTATAAGTGTTGTAAGCGGTGTCCGCACATCATGGGAAAGGCTTGTCATAAGCTGGCGGTTCGTTTCTTCTGCCTGCCGGACAGTAGACAGCCTTTTTTCATAAGATACAACAATCTCATTGATTTCATAGGCAAGAGGAGCTACCAGTTCATTTGTTGCCGATAAAATCCGCCTGTTTCCATTCCCATTTTTTACATCAGCCAATGCGTCCGTTATTTCTGCTATCTGTTTTTTGGCACGTCGGATAACAAGGCAGGAAACAAAAATAGAAAAAAGCGCAATGATAATTGATAGAAAAATAACCGCTTCCATAAAAAATCAAACCTCCTTGTTAAAGCGATAACCAATACCCTTAATTGTCTGAATGTATTTTGGATTTCCGGGATTGACTTCTAACTTTTTACGAAGTCGGCTGATAATCGCCATAATGTTACTGTCATCATAAAAATATTCTTCTCCCCATACTTCTTCATAAATCTGTTGCTTTGTCAAAATTTTCCCTTGATGTTTCGCGCAGTATAAAAGAAGGTCAAATTCCTTTGGGGGCAGTTCAAAAGTTCCATTTTCCGTAGTAACAGAGCGATTTTCAAGGTCTATTTGCAATCCGTCAAATTCAAGCTGCTGCGTTATTCCCTCCTGTTGATTGAAACGGGTATAACGTCGTATAAGAGAAATAATACGGGCTATCAGTTCGTCCATATCAAAAGGCTTTGTCAAATAATCATCAGCTCCCGCGCGTAAGCCGTGTACTTTGGAAGCACTGTCATTTTTAGATGTAAACATCAAAATCGGCAGACTGTTTTCTTTTCTGATTTCTTCCAATGTTACAAAGCCGTCCATACCGGGCATCATAACGTCCAGTATTACAAGTTGATATTCTTTTTCTTTTAATTTTTGCAATCCCTCTTTTCCTGTATTACAAAAATCAGCTTCTATATCTTCTGATAAAACACTTCGTTTAATCAGCGCACAAAGTTCTTTATCATCATCTATAATCAAAATTTTATTCATGGTGCAGCTCCTTTCCTTGCTTTGTTCTCCCGTCGATTGGTTTTTCCGCGTTCTTTGGTATCAGCCACATATACCCAAGTTTTGAAACCCCCGGTATGCGGCTTTCTCTGCATAGTATCTGTACACGCCTTTCAGAAATCCCCCATTTCTTCGCGGCTTCGGGGCAAGACATATATTCCATAACAACCCAAGTCCTTTCTGCAAATCATATCAGTGTAATTATAGTCGTATAACCGAACAATATCAAGTATCATAATATGAATTATTATGGCTATTTAGTGGAACTGTATAAACATATCCAAGTAGAAAAAGGAACAGTAGAATGTAACTGGGTGAATAATTATGGCAAAAAGACCAGTAGAAAAATATGACTTCAAAGCATTTGGAGAAGCTATAAAAGGGGCGCAAGGAAAGTCGCAAACAGGTAAGTGATGAAATGTATATTTCCCCTCGCTACCTTGCGAATATTGAATATAAAGGGCAGCACCCAAGTTTACAGATTTTCTTTGAGCTTATGCTGCGCTATCATATATCCGTAGACCAGTTCCTTTTAGATGCGCCGCCGGAAAAGAATACACAGCGGCGGCAGCTTGATGCGCTTCTTGATGATATGAGCGATACGGGTATACGGATTGTAACCGCAACTGCAAAGGAGATTATTGAAGTCGAAAAAAAGCATAGTTAAATATGGAATACCAAAGGCTTGCAAATCGTACTATGTATGAAGTGCAAGCCTTTCTTCATGTTATTTTACAATCTTCCAGTTACTATCTTTTTCCAGTGTCAAATCAAACTGTGAAATCTGTGTTGCTTTCGTCCTCTGGTCGAGATACTTCACCGATACCGCTACTTTCACCTGTTCACCATCTTGCGTGAAGATTGGATTTACCAGCTCCGAAAACGTATAATCACAATTCACAGGTTCAAGCACATTCCCCGATACATAGTAGGCAAGTTCTTTTTCTGTTGCGGTAGGGTACAGCTTGAAAAATGTTTCCAAAAACTCTGTCACTTCTTCCGTAGTGGCAGCGTCCACCGTTCCGTCCGATTCCTTTACTTTTGGTTCATAGGCTGATTTTGTCGGCGTGCTGCTGATAGTCGGATTCTGCGTGATAACCATGTTTCCATTATTGTCTACATGAACCACCACCGTATAAGCGGAAGTATAGCCGATAGAGGTTTCTCCCTCTGTTACCGTTTGATCTACCGAGTAGACAACGGTAAAGTCGTCTGTTCCAGTCTGTTCTATATCCCAAATCTTAACGTCTGTGACCGTAGAGCTTGTGGGTATATCCAAACGAACAGTATCAACATTCAAATCCTGCAAGTTCTTTGTCAGATAGTTGTTGATGGCTGCGGTTCGTGCGTCAATGGATTCTTGCGTGTTACTCCATGAATAGTAGGACTTCGCAAAGGCTTTTACAAAGTTCTCTATCTTGTTAGTATCGACAATCTTTTGTTCAATGACTTCTTTCTCATGTACCGTGTGCATGTCAATGGCAGTGAAATTCTTATACACTCCAAAACTGACACTGGCAATCAGCACCAGCCATAAGGCAATCACGGTTTTCTTATGCGTGCCGACTTTCATCACAGGCACTTTCTTTTCTTTCTTTGGTTTCGATTCCTTATTCTTTTTCTTAAATAGCATAGCACCATTCCTTTCTTATTTGGTTTTCACCCGTCCAGCACCAATCAAATGTTTCTGCCAGTACGGGCTTGTTAAATCTGCATATCCGATAGGGTCGCCAGCGTGATACATTCTGTTGTTTCCTGCGTAGATTCCTACATGGGTGACGTATGTTCCGGCGTTGTAGGTCGAGTGGAAGAATACCAAGTCACCAGTCTTTGCCTGTGACAGCGGTATGTGCTGCGTAGCGTCATACTGTGCCTGTGCGGTACGGGGTAGACTGATACCAGCTTTTCCGTAGGACCAAGACGTAAGACCAGAACAATCAAAACTGGTGTTTGGATTGCTGCCACCATACACATACTTCCAGCCTTGATACTTCAACGCTTCTTTGAAGATTGCCTGTGCGGTAGCGTCACTGAAACTAGGAACAGCCAAATACTGGCTGACTAATTTTACATAGAACATATTCCCGTACCTGTAACGCCAGCCGCCATTTTCTTTTATGGAAATCTCATTTTTATAGGTGACTTTGACACCGCCCGATTTATCCTTTGCAAAACTGACAGCCAGTTCAAAAGTATACTTTTTTCCATGTTTCGCCACATAATCAATGAAGCCACCGCCATAGTTATAGGACTGTACCACCGTGTTGATGTCACAGCCTTTCGCTTCTGCGGATTTCAAAAGCTCCGAGAAGTATTTACACCCCTGTTTGATAGAATCCTCCACAGACAGGGAATTAAGCGGTAATCCTAACGATTCACTGGCTTGCATAACGTCTGTCGTGCCAGTGCCGCCGGATTCCACCTGCATAATCGCAAGCAGATAATTCACATAGTCAGAGATTCCGTATTCCTTTGCATATTTTTCTACCATAGGCTGATGTTTCAAGACTTCTTGTGACAGGTTCATTCCAGAAAAATCAAGGCTGGAAGAACCGCTTTCTTCATCATCTGCGGTCACGATAAACAAAAACAGAAGCAGACAGATAATCACTGTGAAAATCCCACCGAACACAGCGAAATGCCTTAACTTCATTTTCTGCCGCCTTTCTTACTGGTAGATTTCTTCATTGATGATTGATTTGTGGTCTTTTTCTGAACCGTCTTTGTCTGCTTCTGACGCTGTACCGTCTGTCTTGATGTATCTGTGGCAGCCTGCGAATGTTTATTTACTGCTGATGAAGTCTGTTTACCTGCCGGATGGGTTTCTCTGACAGCCTGCGTTCTCACATTCTCCTGCGGTTTTGTCACAGGCTCTTTGCTCTTACTTGACTGCGATTGCTCCTTTGTCACCATGACAGGACGCTCCTTGACGTTCTGCTCCTGCTTTGAAGCTGTGACTTTTGTATCTGATTTTGCAGGAACAGGCGTTGTGGCTGGCCGCTCATGCACCGGGGCAGCTCTCTTTGTCGCTGATCCGCTGCCTTGTCGCTCCCTATCCTTTGATTCCTGCTTGTCCTCTGCCTTATCCACTATCGGACGATGCGGATTCTGTTTCTCTGACTGCTGCTGCTTCGATACCGATTTTTTATCAACGATTCCACGTTTTGAAGTAGACTGTGATTCCTGCGTATTGCTCTGTGAACTATGTACGGTCTGCGAGGAATCCGTCTGACTTTTCTTATCCGGCAATGCAAGCGGCTTCTGTGGTTTGGAATCCGGCAGAGCTGGCGGCTTGCTTCTACCTCCACCAGAAGCAGAAGTATTGTGATTTGCTCTGGTATGTGTGTTGCCTGCCTGTTTGGTACTGTCTGCTTTTTTCGTAGAGCTAGAAGAAGCATAAGCAGCACCACCAGCCGCAGCTCCGGCTCCCATTCTGAAAATCTTTCGCTCCAAGCGTCTTGCCCTGCGGTTGAGGAACATATACGGGTGTCGCATGATTCGTCTGCTGACCTGCTGTGTATCGGAAGATTGCAGGCTGAACATTGCCATCAAGTCACCCAATTTAAAGTAGATTCCGGCAAAGGTGACTGTCTGTAAAAAGGCAATCATAAAGAATGGATAGCCAGAGGAAATCGCGTAAAACATAGTGGATATGCTGAAAGCGGTTGTGATAATCAGCGTGATTCCTGCCCTCATCATAATCGTGTTGAACAGCTTTGTAAGAGCCTTTTTTGCCATGCCCTCATAAGTCGGTATCATGGAGAGGATAAAACTAATCGGCAGGAACATGGCGTAGATGATGAATAGCACCTGTGAGAAAATCATCATGCCAGTAAGCAGGAATACAAAGATAGAGATACCGATATTGAAGATGAACAGGAACACTACCATACCTAAACGTGTCATGGTCTTTGTCACGCTCAAATAATCGTTGTCCTTATCTTCGATTTCCTCAATCACCACATCTTCCCTGTCGTCCGTGTCCGGACTTTCCGATAACAGGCTTTCCACACGGTCAGAGCCGAGCGTTTCTATATCCGATTCCCCATACTGTAAGAGCAGCCACGGTTGTTTCACCTGTATGGAAAACAGGCTGTCACGAATCAAATCCACGCTGTCTTTTCCTTTGCTGTTGGAATCTGGCAGCACGATTTTTGTACCGAGCGATAACGCCGAGCTGCTTATATCTGCCGAGAAATCATTGATTTTGCTGATATAGTTTGGGGCGTAGGCAATAAAGGACGCTGACAGGATAAATACTACAAGGAAATTGACTACCGCATGAATGGCTTTTGTGGTTTCCCTTTTTAACAATCCTGTGTATGCCACATAGATACCCATTACGAGAATCAGAAGCAAAAGGAATCCCACATAAAATCCCTCACTGGAAAATCCGTTTTGCGTTACGCCTGCCAACGTCTGAATGTTCTTTCCGATAGAGCTTGCAGTGTCCGAGATAAAGTCCAGCTTGTAGGCTTCCTGTACCACATAGCCTGTCGCATTGGAGATATACAGGCTCACCGTCCAGACAAAGTTAGTGATAGCGTACAAGCCATACTGAATACTTTTCCCGATACCGTCCAGCCAGTTCCACGGTAACCAATCCCAAGAGCTGTCAACGTAAAAATCAAGCTGGTAGTTTTCCAATGGATATTTAGAGTATGCGTTGCTATCGCTCACCGTATTATCCACCAGTCCAGCCGCATGAGCTACTGTGCCTGTAATGGATAGAAACACCAGCACACCGAGAGCCACACAAAGAGCGATACCGAAGAATCGTAAGATTTTTCGTTTCTTCATAGGCTTCACCTCGTTTCCTCTGTCTGTACTGGCGGTCTGGTATCAAAGGCATGGAACAGGTCAGAGAATACAGGGTGTATCTGGATAACGCCCACACGCCCGTACAAATCTTGAAACAGGCATTGCCCGTTTTCCAAATCCCTAAGTCGCTTCTGGTTCCCCTCGTCCTCCTTATCCACACCGAAAAATTCAAGGGTATTCTTGATTTCCTTTATGTCTGTGCTGCGAAAGGCAAACTTCAAGCCGATATTGTTTTTCATCTTTTCGTCGTCCACATCACCAGAGTTTTGCGTGACAAAGTAAACAGCGGCGTTCATGGAACGTCCGGCACGAATCAGCTTGTTAGACAGTGCTTTCCCCTGTGCCACCTGTAAGAATGTCCACGCTTCGTCTAAGTCCACCATCTTAAAAATGCTGCGGTCAGAATGGATAAAGTCTAGGGCAAAGGTACTGATAACGATAAGCATTGCCACGGAAAGCAGCTCCATTGTGGTGTATTCTTCAAACTTTGTATCTTTATCGGGCAGTACAAGGTCTGCCACCTGTATGATATTTAACTGCTTATCCAGACTGATTGACTGTCTGATACTTCCATCTGAAAAAAGCAGATGTGCAAAATCATAATCGGTTATGCTCTCGATATGGTCTGCGATATTTTCTGCCACAGATGAACCGTCTTTCCTTAATTCATCAATGACACGGAGCAGTCCTCGTTTTTTGCTCTGCGTCACGGAACGGATTGCACGCCTTAATACAGGGAACTTCTCACCGTCACGACTGCTGATTCCAGTTAAAAAGGTAAGTATGTCGATTGCCAGACTTTCAGCGTCCTTTGTACGCTTCATAATCACATACGGGTCGAGAAGTCCTCTGTTTTTGTCCTCACTGGTGAGGTTGACTATCTTGATTTCCTGTGCAATGTCGGGCAGCGTTTCCTGCCAGTTGCCACGCTCTGATTTTGGGTCTACAATGACCGCTTTCCCTCCGAACAGCACCGCATAATAGATGATAAGGTTATTACAGAATGACTTCCCACCGCCGAGCGAGCCGAGGAACGCTGCCGCAAGAGCATTTGTCACCGAACCTTTTACGCCCTGTGCCGCAAGGCTAGGCTTCAAGTACACATTCTTTCCTGTATCAAGGTTATAGCCGATATAGATACCGTCCGTTTCCCCAAGCTGCTGTGTCGCACCGAATCCAAGTCCGGCGAGAAAGTCAGAAGTCACATACTGGATATAGTCATTGATATATCTTTTGCTTGACGGGATAAATTCACCATGCAACCCCAACATATCACCGAACGGGCGAACCAGCTTCACATTCAAATCGTCGTAGAAGTCCTTGACTTCATCACAGCGGCGTTTCAATTCTTCCAGAGTGTCAGCAGCCACACGGATAACATAGGACAGCTTATACATGGATTCTTTGGACTGGTCTAAGTTCGTTTCCAGCTCATTCACGGAATCCAAAGCGTCCATGACGTTACTTCCTGTTTCGTTGTTAGATTCCCACGCATGGTTATCTAAATCTTTCAATTCTTTCTTTTTGTTCCTAACAGTCGTCAGAGCCTTTTTGTTGGTGACGATTTCTACATTCATAGAAGTGGAAACAGGGAACGTGAATTGCTGCTGCTGATAGTAGAAGATTTCCGAAGATGGGAAGTCCAGCTCACCCACGATATTGTTAATCGTGAAGTAGGCAACATACGTTGTCTGATCTTCACGCTCCATCTTTAGGTATCGCTGGTTTTCCTCTATCATGCAGCGCGTCGGACGTATAAGGTCATATCGCTTCACAAGTGTTTCACGCTTCAATTTCTTGACTGGCAGTTCATAGGAATAATCACTGTAAGCAACACCTGTATTTCCGTAGATATGTTCCAAGAGATACCCGAAGTCGTTCTTATCCAGCCTACGGAACTGAAAGCGGCGTGAGATTTTGCTTTCCAAAAGCTTTTCCATCTTTAAAAAGCGGTTGATTTCATCATTGCTCATGGAAACGAAGTCGCCCATGAGCTTGTGATTGACTTCATAGATAAAATCCGTAAAGGTCATAGCTGCTGATTTTCGCATGGCTTTCAGATTGATTTCTTCCTCATTGACTAATAACTTGAAACCAAGAAAAAAGCGGTAGTCAATCTGATTTTCCCCAATCATTTCAACCAGCGCTTCTGTCTGTTCATCTACTTTTTTACAGGCAATCTCTTTTAACCTGCCTGTGATTCCTTTTTTGGAACGCTCCTGTACTGCACGCAAACTGTCCTCTGTGGCAATCTGTAGGGCATGGATTTTCCCGTCACGGTTCTGGGCGATAAGCTGACGGAAGTTGTCATGCACCATGTACTTTTCTTCTGGTGACAAGAACGAATAATTGTAAGGTGTCAGCTCATAATAGGCGAAGCACTCACCATCATGGTTGAACACCAGATTGTTTTCAATGTATTTAATCGGGAACATATATCACACTCCTAACTGTCGTAATAACGGGATTGAATTTTTCTTTTTTCAGTCTGATACCTTTTCCTGCATAGGTCACTTTTGGTCGCAGGGCAAAGGTGACAGCCGATTTCAAGAATCCGAAAGGCTTCTTTCCGTCAAAAGTTTTTTGCGACACAACACAAGTGAACGCCACAGGGATTCCAAAGTATTTGAGGAACGCCCCGTCAATCATGGAAAATGGCGGCAGCTCCCCAAAGAGAATCACCACGAACAGTGACACCACAAACCAAGCCATCTGGCTGAACGTGACAGGGAACGGGAGCTGAAAGTCATTGATAGCGTAAATGACTTTCTCCACGCTCCATATGCTTGTATAGCTTTTGATTTTCTTCAATTTTCACAGCTCCTTTCTTTGAAGATTTTTCTTTACATGGAAACAGCAGCCTATATTTCAAGGCTGCTGCATAAAAAATACCAGTGTTATTTCACTGGCAAATGATAAAATATTCAGTTTTTGTTACCAGCCGATTTCATAAACACCGTGGTTCGTTTCTATGAACGTGCCAGAGGTATCAAGGTTATTCCCATAGGCTTCAAAATCTATGTAATCCCTCAATTCTTCTGGTACAGCGTCCATTGTTCCGCTTTCATACAGAAGATACTCTGCCACATCTGCCATATCCTCACAATCGGGATAGTGGTAGATACGGTCCTGATTATCGTATAATTCCTCGATACTTCCAAAATGGCCGACCAGCTCGCTCAATTCGTCCTGTATGTTCTCTGGTAAGTCCTCCACCATTTCACACATACGGTTGACTTCTTCAATGGGCGTGTACTCGTCAATCTCAAAGGGCAGCTCGTAATCATGGATAGCGTATTCCTCGTATTCGTCATTCAAGCCGATACGTTCTGCCATCTCGTCATAATCAACGGGCGGTGTGAACCAGTCACCCACAAGCTCACCCTCATTGTATTTCCCAAGATTGGCGATATAGATTCGCATTTCTTCGATACACCATCACCCCTTTACTGATAGCGGAATACGACGCTTGTAGTGAATAAGTATCTGTCGTCCATTTCCAACTCACTACCATAGGAATGATAATCTATGTGCTTTTGTAGTTCGTGAGGAATCTCACCGAATACGTTTTCTTCACAGATAAGGTATTCTGCCAGAGCCGCACCGTCACCCACATCATAGTAACATATCTCGTCCTTATGGTCGATAAATTCATCAAAGTTGGAAAACCATTTCTGCTGTATGGCTTTCATTTCATTGCCAATGGGCGTACCCTCCAATTCCAGCACCATGCGGCAGTTGGCGTTGATTTCCCTGAGCGGCGTATCGCTGTGTAAATCAAAAGGCAGCTCATAGTCGGCAATCTCAATCTGTTCTTCATGCTCCACGCCGATTTTTTCTCTAATTTCCTCAAAGTCCACAGGGCAGTTGAACCAAGCGCCGGAATATTCCTCGTCACCCTCACGATACGGTTTTGTATTATTTAACAGGTAGATTCGCATTTCCTGCATGGTCTGTCACTTCCTTTCCTCATATCCAGTATTCCCATTATAACAGCATAATCCACGCCGAACACATAATGGGAAAATTTTTCTAACTGTTCTTTAGGATATTTAAGCGGTAGCTGTCGTTTGATTTCTTCCCATACCTCACGCTTGCGGTAAGGCAGGTCGGAAACATCATTGCAGCCGATACATTCTTTCATATCCTCAAAAATATCTGTTTTCATAGTAACCTCCATTTCCGACTATCGGAGCTTACGCCCCGATAATCTTCTTGAATAACTGCAACAGTACGTCTTTCACGCCAGCGGCATTGAATACCAAGCCGACAGCGATTAAGGCAATCACCAAGAATCCAATCAGTTTGGAAAACTCACGCTTGAATCCGAGATACACGCCGATAACAGCGATTGCCATAAGTACAAGGCTCTGTGCGTTGGATAAAAACCAGTTGTATAAGTTCTGTCCGAAATTCATTATTTCCTGCTCCTTTCCATCATTTCAATTTCTCTGTCTGCGGCTGCTCCTGCCTGCATAAGACACATGGTAATTACACCGAATCCTGCCCCAAGTGAGAACAGGAATAAATCAAATAAGATATGCTTCATGTTGTCATTCCTCCGTTTCTGTAATCATTTCCTCTGTGGAAGTTGTCTGCTGTTCAATCAGCTTTTTGTGACGCTCCGTGAGCTTCGCATGGTCTAAAATGTCTTTGAGATAAGTCGTGCCATTTTTACTGTCAATCTTCTCTAAGACTTTCCAAGTGGGAGCGACCTGCCTGCTTATCCAGTTCAGCGTCCTTGTGAGCGTGTATGGCTCTGGTTTGGTCGTCAGTTTCAAACGCCCACGATCAGAGCCGATAAAGTACGCCCATTTCTCATTGGTCTGCCATTCGCTGCGTCTTTTCTCCACCTCCCTGTCAGCGAACCGCATATAACGGTTGATAATGTCAAAAGCGGTACGCTCTGCGTCATGGTAGGTCAGCAGGTCACGCACCGCATAATAGGCCCGCTCATTTTTCAGTCTTATTTCCAGACGGTTCTTGATTTTCGTATCTTCAATGGGAATCCCATATTTTACATACTGCTCATAGTCCTTTTCATAGATACAGAAATAAACCTCCGAACTCTGCGAACCGATATAGAGCGTATTTCCCATACCGTATCTGTCCTGTTCGTTGCTCTTTACCAGCTCACCGCTGCTATAACTTTTGAACCTGCGGAATACGGAAATACATTCTTCATGGTTGCATTTCTCTATCAGCTCTGGAATGTCCAAGATTCCTGCCATGTCGTTGATAGCAAGGTCAAGACGTTTCATCACACCTCCCTCCACCAGAGCGTCCATGAGAAAGTCATACCAGCTCCTATGCTGTGCCAGCAGATAGCTTTCCATCTGCCGACAGCCTTTGCCTTTCAGCTCTAATAACGTGCCTTTTTCCTTATCAGGTGAAGCCAGCACGAACACATCACCCAATACATAATGTTCCGCATAGGAGTAGAACCCGTAGTCCTCATGTATCATCACGTCCAGCTTTAATTGCAGAATATCCTCAACCACGTGCCGAACGTCCTGTGTGGGGAATCGGATTCTGACGTAATCCAAGACCATTTCCAGCGGATTCTCTGGATTCAGTTTTTCCAGAGCGTCCGTGAATTTCCCCTTGATTTCTTCCGTCAAGGCTACTTTTCCAGATTCAATCCTGCTGACATACTCCCGGCTGACGCCAGCCATGACCGCAAGACGGTTCTGGGAAACGCCGTACTGCGTCCGTTTTTCTTTGAGTTTGTTTATCCAGTCGGTATCATTCAGATAAAATCCCTCCCATCAAAAAAGGAATGTGACAGTTACCGATTTTGTCACGTTCCCTTGAATGTTTGAAAAGTCCTCTGTTTTCAAGGACTTTTTGATATTAAATTTCCTGTTTCCTGTTGATTTGTGCCCCCCTGTTAGATAACGGGGGCGATAAGCTGGCGCGGCGGGCCGCACCAGCACAGGCTAGTCCGTACCTGCGGCTAACGCTTCGCACGCCGCCTGTCCGTCCTGCCTGTTTTGTGTAAGTCTCCCTATCTCTTTTAGGAAATCGTGTCCTTTGGGTACAAGGGGCGTGTAAAACTCGGATATGACACTGTTTCCTGTATCAACATAACCGCGTCCTTTAATCTGCTTCAAGAAAAAATCCTTATCTACCTCACCGAACATCATAGAATATCCTAATTCTGACATACGCCCAAGAGCCACACGGAAATTGAACTGGTCACGGATTCCATCACCGAGATACTTTGCGTCTGGCCGCTGACAGGCGAGAATCAGAAAATATCCTGCCTGTCGTCCGAGCATGACTATCTGTTTCAGCTTGTTAAGAACAGCAGCATTTTCCTTTGTGGTGAGCATTTCCATAAACGCCACATATTCATCAAAGATAAGGAAGTGGGGCGATAGTCCTAAATAGGCGTAGTTTTCACCCGTCCTGTAATTTTCCATGAGCTTCATGCTTTCCGAGCGTTCCATCATGCCATCATAGAAGCGGTCAATACAGGCGGTTATATCGTCTTTCCTGTACCAGACTTCCGGCATGACAACGGACAAATCCGCAAGGTCGGCGTTCTTTGGGTCTAATATATACATGATCGCATTACTGCGGAGCAGAGCTTCAATGAGTGTGAGGATAAAATATGTCTTTCCTCCACCTGTACCTCCGACAATCAGCATATGGGGGAGCTTGTCATACTCCCACCAGACATTTTTCATCAGACGCAGGCTGCCATGTTCCGCCTGTACCTCATTGATAGTGATTCGATTTGCAATCATATCATAAAGCAGCACATACTCCACATAGCTGTCCTTTAATTCTTTAGAAACCAGCTCACAGTATAAGCCTGTTTCTAGCTTCTTTTCCAAATGTAGGAGCTGCTCTTGATATTTCCCCAACGTGATTTCTGTACAGATATACAATAGTCCATTATCCATACGGTAATACAGTTTAGGAAAGTAGGTGATTTTCTCTTTCTTGCCGGACGCTGGTAAATCTTTGAAGAATCCGCTGTCCTGTGTGGATTCTGATTCATACCAGCCATTCTCTAAAATCATGCGTGCCAGCTTTTGACGGTGAAAGAGCTGTTTCACTCTGTCATACTGAAATCTGCGGTAGAAAAGGGCAGCCAGCACACAGAGTAGAGCCGATATGATTACCGTAGTCACCATGTATGGTGTGACCGTCAAATGGACGCTGCCATCTTGAAAAAGTGAGATTGCTTTCCAGTCCGTAGTGATGATTGTCTTTAGGTTCAGTATTGCTACTACAGAGACGAATAGCAAGAGCAGCGAACTAGACGAGAAACGAAAAACCAGCGATTTGTCACTGGCTCTGATTCGATTCCCACGTTTATTGAATTGTGGCATATAAAATTCTCCTTTCCACGAAAAAAGCAGCAAACCTTATAGATTTACTGCTTATCATGTAGTCATAAAATTATGATTGTGTATGCTTTTTTGCTCCAACCTTATACATGTTTTCTAAATACTTTTCTGGGTGTGGCATAGGGTGTCCTTTATGTTTAGTATCTTTTCGTTCCTCTTTGTTGAAATTTGCATTGAGTTTTTCCAATCATCAGGATACATTTCCTTGAATTTTTCTTTAAATTCATTTATATCACTTTTATTAACATAGACTCCCATACAGCATTGAATTTTTCATCTTTTTTTGTTATTACAGCCATAGCATATCCTCCTATAACAAAGTATCTTGTTCTTTAAATTATACTCTTTATAGGAGAAAGTTACAATCTTAATAATTGCTACTTTTTACTTTGTGGCTGCTGGTTATGGTACTGCGGATTTCCTGCCGGCTGTCCGTTCTTATTCTTCAAGACAATATCATCTGCTTTGATGTACCAGTCAACGTCTGCACCCTGAAATGTAGCGGTTGCCACCGTATCAGCCACAGGGTTGATAAGCTCCACCTCTGCGTTGTAGTCAAATTCCTTTAACGGAACAGAAGCGGGAATACTTACCTGTATCATGCGACCCTGTTCTTTACACTTCAAATCGTAGGTGCGTTCCTTGATTTCTTCAGAAACCGTACCGTCCTCATTTTGGATATGTACCTCTCGTCTTAATGCGGAGAATTTCAATACTCCGAAAGTCTTTTCCTTGTCAATAATGATTCCGTTTGCTAATCTCATATACGCAATACCTCCTTATGCTTTCACCATATCGTCTGCTGACAGGATATAGTTTGTGAATCCTCTTGTACCGATTTTGTAACCCTCTGCGGTGATTTTGGGATTGATAAGTTTTACTTTTTCTTCCGATTCAAAGTTCTTCTCGCCAGCAGAAGCAGGCAGCACCACGATAATATCATCTGCCCTCTGTACGTCCGAATACAGGTTGAAGCTGCGGGAAACTACCGCCATACGTCCGTTGATCCTGCGCTGTTCCACCTTATTCTCACCTGCAAACTCCAAATTCCCGAATGTCTTTTCCATGTTTGGAATAACGTGTTTTAATTCCATAAATTGTTTACCTCTTTTCTTTCTATGTTTTTTGATAGTTGATTGTGTCATTCTGCCATCAGGATAATATCTGTCTGCCTGTGGATAGTAAAGGGCGTTGCTTTGTGCTGAAAGCACCCTTGACAATCCCCATTCAGAAAGATAAACCATAATCAAGCAGAAGTTAGATAAAATATCAGCTCTGTGCTGATTTTCCTAAAAAAAAATCTGTTTCAGGCGGTTCTTTGTTATGATAATTTTTCAAAATCTATACCTCCAATACTTCTTTGATTCCTGCCATGATATATTCCGCACAAGGTAAGGCGATTGCGTTTCCAAGTGCGGTACACCTTGCGTTGTCGCTGGTCTGTTTTCCAAGATAGTCATACTTCGTCCAGTTATCGGGAAGCCCCATCAGACGTTCACATTCAAGCGGTGTCAGATGGCGGATAACTCCGTCTTTTTCTTTTCCCTCATACCAGAACGAAAAAATATTGACCGCGCCTGCTAAAAGAGTGGGAAAAGGGTCATCTGCCCGTCCGAAGCTTCGCAGGAATCCAGATATATCTCCCGCTTTTGCACAGCTTCGCATACGTCTTTCCTCAAAGGGACATAAGACGGGTATTTCCCTCCCTGTTTCAGCAGCAAATATTCCACCGGCTCCGGCGGAGGATAGCCCGCCCTCTCTGCCAGCGTCAGGAAGTGGGTACAGTTGACGGGGTTTAAATAATATTTCTGCGGCACGCTGTCCTCCAAAATCTGCCACGACAAAGACGCGCTTTCTTCTCTGTACGAGGGAGGGTTCTCCCCAATACTGGGCGTCCAAGAGGCGCCAGCAGACGTCAGCGAGATTCCCTCTAACCATTCCGCATTTTGCCCATCTTCCAGAATCAGGCATTGGAATCTCGGAATCTGTGAAGGATTCCAGCACGGATTTAAAGTCCAGCCTGTGATTTGATGAAAACGCTCCTGCGACGTTTTCCCAAACAGCGATAACTGGAAATATGCCATTGGTCGCACACCTCATTTCTTTTATGATTCTGATTGCGTGATAGAAAAGCCCCGATTTACTCCCTGCCAGCCCCTCACGGAATCCGATTGTAGAAAGGTTCTGGCAGGGCGAACCGAATGTAATGATATGTACTGGAGGGATTTCAGAACCTTTCAGCTTCGTAATATCCCCCAAGTGGAGCATATCGGGAAAATGCCTTTTGGTAATAGAAATCGGTACTTTTTCAATCTCGCTGGCCCACACAGGAGTAATCCCTTGACGGGAAGCTGCAAGAGGAAATACGCCGATTCCATCAAACAGGCTCCCAAGTGTCAGGCTCATTATCTGTTCCCTTTTTTACGGAATCTCTTATATCCGACAAAGGTAAGACCAGCAGCAGAAATTCCCATCATAGCGAATAATGCGACAAATGGCGTATTGTCACCTGTTTTTGGTGAATCGCTTGTCTTTGTTGGCGTGCTGGGTTCTTCTGGTGTCGTAGGGGATTCAGGTTTTTCTTTGACCGTCACAGTCTGCCCCTCGTCCTTGATGTCTTTATGTTCAGCCACCTTGATAGGCTCGTCTGGATTGGATAAATCGTACAATTCTTCAAATGTCACAAGGTCTTTGCCGCCAAGGTCCGAAGCATTGAACGTAAATTCAATCTGAACCTCCATTTTAGAATCCTCGGCAGTAAAGGTAATGTCATTTTCTACACGCTTACCATTTACCAGAAGTTCAGCATTTTCAGACTTCACCATTTCCCAGCCTTTAAGAGTATATTTCACGCCTGTTTCCAGACCGTCTAAAGTGACCGTATCAACGATAGTTTCTTTGTCGTCTGCTTCAATCGTCTTTTCACCTGTTGCCTTATCGATAGCGGTTGTGTGCATAGTTATGATACGCTCCGTAATCGTCACCGTTTGCCCGTCGTCCTCAATGTCTTTGTGTTCTGCTACCTTGATAGGCTCGTCTGGATTGGATAAATCATACAATTCCTCGAATGTCACAAGGTCTTTGCCGCCAAGAGCAGAAGCATTGAACGTATAGGAAACCTCAACTTCCATTTCAGAAGCCTTTGCGGTAAATGTGTAATCGCTCTCTACAGGCTGACCGTCAATCAAAAGCTGTGCGTTTTCAGACTTCACCATCTGCCAGCCTTTGAGCTGGTACTTTGTGCCTTTTGTCAAACCGTCTAAAGTGACCGTATCAACAATAGTCACGCTCTTTCCGGCAACGATGGACTTTTCACCTGTCACTTTATCTGTGGCTGTGGTATGGATAGTGATTTCCGGCTCATATTCATCTGTGAGAGTACCTAAATCAACAACCACTTTATTTCTTGATACCACTACATCAAACGCCGGAATCAGTGTCATTCCCTTGTTGGAATCGCAGCGTAATTCTTCGATTGTGTAAGTATCGTAAAGCAATGCGCCTTTGCTGTCGTCTGGTTCAGAAGTACCGAACCAGATACCGTCCTCGCTGGTCTTTCCGGCGTTGGTGTTCTGTTTATGTGATACCCATTCAGAAGAAGTGGAGAACTGACCGTTTGCGTCCGTCACTATGATATGGCTCTCACCAGTCGTCTTGCTTGTGATCCGAAAGGGAACATTCGCAAGTCGCTTGTGTGTGCCAGCTCCGATTTTCACGCCCTCAATATCTCCACGCTTAATCTGGTTGTAGATAGAATGTGCTTCATCTGTTAAATCCACGATTTTTCCATCTTTCGTGATTTCAAATTCAATCGGTTTTGCACCGTCCGTCAAATATCCCTCTGGGGCGTTGCTTTCTTCGATACGGTATTTTCCGTATGGTAATGTATCAGCGTCAGTTGCAGCGATACCGTCAATGCCTGTATGGATTGTCTTGACAACTTCATTTTTGCTGTATAGCTTGCCATCTACCAAGACAGCGTTATCATTTAAGGAAGTGATTGTAAAAGCAGTATCTTTCAAAGTCGCTCCGCCCTGTGCTTTGGTAGCTTTGGTTTCAAGGTCACGTTTCTGGATTTTCACACCGCCACGGATAACCTTGTCTGATACGGAATACTGGTTGCTGCCGCTTAACGCCACAAGCTCACCATCTTCTGTAATCTGTGCCACATAGACACCCTTTATCTGTTCCGAACTTCCGGCAGCCTGCATATAAGCACCCTCCAATAAGTAACCGTTTGGTGCTGTCTTTTCTTCCACAGTGATAGTACCAAGCGGCAAACAGATAGTACCATTCTGTGTATAGAAGCTGTCACCAGACACCTTGTAGGAATCCGCTAATCTTGTGATGTAATGGATTTCATTCTTACTGTCTTTTTCAGCGATTGTCTTTGTCGTCCATGTGCGTGTCGGTTCTGATGGGAGATTCTCTTTTGTATAATATCCGTCATAATATTTCCAGACGAACTCTGCACCCTCCAAAGAAGCGTTACCCTGTGGCGCAGCTTTGGAAGTTTCCATATCAATCTTGAAAAGCTCAATCAAAGTTTCTGTGACTTTTGGTGTGTCGCTGACTTTCAATGTGGAAGTTTCACCAGCCTTGACCGTCATAGTATAGACGTTCTTATCTAACTGGAATCCTTTAGGAACTTTCGTTTCTTTCACATAGTATGTCGCTGCTCTTAATTCCACAGTGTCAGTATTTCCACTGGCATTTGTCGTAAGTGTGGCAACAGACTTCGAGCAGCTTTTATCAGAATAGACACCATAAGTCGCACCAGAGAGGGAATAGCAGTCATTCCCGTTTGTAACTGTGGCATTACTGGAAGATTTCTGAATCTTGCCATTTCCGACAGCCAGCTTCGCAAAAAACTGTCCTAAATCCTGCCCCTCGCCAGTGTAGATATATCCGTAACAGTCATAGCGTCCTTTGCTTTCTTTTACAAAGGCTTTCGCTCCGGCGAACACTTCATCTTGTACGGATTTTGAGATTTCATCATAGGAAGCTCGTACATTGTCACAGTTCCACCCAAGATGGACGCTCAATCTCTGCCAGACTACAAGCTGCCTTAAAAGGTAGGCGTGCTGGCTGCTGATTCCAGAGTGACTTTTCGTATACTCTTTGACGTATTCAAGGGATAAGGCAACGTCCTCTATCTGTTCAGCACTCATGCGTGTGCTTGCGTCACTTCTGGTCTTATATCCATTCTTAAATCCTGTATTGATGTCGATACAGTAAGCGTCCTCGCCCTCGACGGTCATATGCCCCTCGTTGAATGTAGAACCGATAGAACCATCATTCATTACTTTTTCAACGATTCCGACACGTTCCTCTGATTCTGTCCAATACTGTGTTTCCGCAGCGTGGACAGCGGTTGTGGGTAGTGCGGTAAATACGGTTGCAAGGGTGAGAACACCTGTAAGCAATCGTTTCAATATCTTATTCATATTTTTTGATTCTCCTTTCATTTAGGTAAAAAAATAGACGCTCATTTCTGAACGTCTATAAACTGAAAGGCTTGTCCTCTCACACATATTTAATTTTGATAGGTACAACAGTTGCCTTTCTTTAAGTAATATCGTTATCAGCCTTACTTGCGCAACCGTGTTCCTCCATGTGGAACATCCCTGTAAAGATCAGGGCTTCCACTGCCACAAAAACAAGTACACAAAGCACTGCCAGCACCAAAAGACCGTGTTTCAGGACCGCAGGGAATGCGAAGCCGGACAGCATTCCGTGTTTCCTGTTTAAATGGAGAAATACCGCGATCCCGTAAAAGAAGACACCGCCCGCTGCCCATATACACGGAAACAGGGAGGACAGCCCCGCATAGACGGCAATGCCTATAAAATAAAAAGTGCAGAGGCTCCCCAGGATAATGCATAAAATCTTCATTTGTATCCTTTCGTAACTATTCAGTAGGTCTGCGCATTCACTGCGCTGACCGTAAGAAAGTGTACCACGGCCAAGCAAAAATCCCATCGCCAAAGGCGATTCTACATGGATTTTTGCCTGTAACTGCGAGGGTACTGAACAGTTACATCCTTTCTATCACAAAGGAGCGGTTTTCACCGCCCCTCCTAAAAATTATTTATTTCTGCCGCAGCAGTGTTTATATTTTTTACCGCTTCCGCATGGACACGGATCATTACGTCCGATCTTAGCACCTTTTACAATAGTGCCGGATTTCTTCTGCTCTTTGTACAGCTCTTTTTTCTTCTCCTCAGTAAAAATCTCATCCCACTGGGGAAGTTCATACAGCCAGTCCGCTTTGGCGTCCACCATGTTCTTATAGAGAAGTTCTTTGTCAAATCCCAGATTGACTTCTGTATTCTCGTCCATCTCCTCAATAGGGTTCTGAACTTTCAGACTGTCATTAATACCATCCAGGAATCCCACCATGGTCATAACTTCTACTTCAAATTTATCTGCCAGGTCTTTCACTGTGCCGCGGACCACTTCGTCCGGGTTGGCCAGAAGTTTTTCATAGATTCCTTTTTCAATCAGAAAATAGTTGGTCCAGAATTTCTGCAGCTGCGCTTTGTCTGCTTCCTGAGAATACGCAACGTCTCTCCATTCCTGTAATAATGCCATGTATCTTTACCACCTTTTACTTATTATCGTATTTTGAGGCGTCCCGAAACGCCTGACAGATATAGTATATACGATATGACAGATTTTTTCAATCCTTACTTTTTTCAGACATTTTTACTTTTCCTGACTTGGCAGTATCCATTTTCCGTTTGTGAAATCCGGAACTGCCACCGGCTGACCCCCAAGGGCAATGGACTCTTCCGAGAGGACACTGATACACATCCAGGCGGCTGCATCGTATACATCAATGGGGCATGGCCTGTGATTCCTCACACTGTCAAAAAACGCTTCAAATTCCAACCAGTCCATCCCGTCATGACCGCCCTGGATCCCTTCGGCAAGAAACTTCTTCCAGGTGGGATGTTCATATTCGCTCTCATAATCCGCAGCATTTCCCCATTTCTCTTTCCATTTAAAATCATATTCCACATCTTTTTTATCCAGGAAAACAGAATCGGTGGCCTCTTCATACATTCCCTTTGTCCCGCATACTGTGAAATCCCGGCTGTAGAATCTGGGCAGTGTGGTGTTGAGGGTGAGAAGAATGGTTTCACCTCCGGCGCATTTTATGGTGGTATTCACCACATCTCCCTGGGAAAATCCCGGAATTTCCTGCCCGCGGTCTGTCAGATACTCCAAAAGTCCCTCTGCTTTTGATGCCATGGAACTCAGAGTCAGCATTCGGTTGCCCCTGTTGATATTAAGGATCTGGGCTATGGGGCCTAATTCGTGGGTCGGATAGTTCTCTGCGTTCCTGTGTATGTAATTTCTCAGGCGGTAATGGCGGTTTTCTTCTCCCCCTGCAATCTCTTCACGCAGGTCATGGAGATAACCGCCTTTGCAGTGGACGATTCTGCCCAATACACCTTTTTTTGCCGTGTTCATAACCATCATTTCTCTTCTGCCGTAACAGCAGTTTTCCAGAAGCATGAACGGAACCTTTGTGGCTTCCCAGGCATCCACCAGATCCCAGCACTGTTTGATACTGTAAGCGCCTCCCACTTCCATGCCTACCGCCTTGCCCGCGTACATAGCTCTTACAGCAAGAGGAATATGACTCTCCCAGGCGGAGGATATGACAACTACATCCACCTGGCTGCTGTCCAGTACCTCCTGCACATCCACTGTGGTAAGCGGCGTTTTTCCTGTCTTATTTTTGGTAAGCTCTGCCGCAGCCTGCGCCCTGTCCTCATATTCGTCGCAGACGGCCGTGATCTCCACATCCGCCATATGCAGCATAACGTCTTTTAAAAGGCTGTATCCTCTGCATCCAAGTCCTATTACCCCTACTCTTAGTTTTTCCATCTGAACGGCTCCTTTTCCTAATATATTATATATTTTCTGCTTTGCTCTTTCTATATAGTTGTAACATACCCGTATGCAGATTTCTATATGGTTTTGGAGATAAAATATTTGAATCTGGATAACTTTTTATCACTGCCCTGATTCCCGGAGAAAGGATGCGGGGGATCTGCCTGTGACCCGCTTGAAAACAGTGCTGAAATAATTCCTGTCACAGAATCCGAGGCGCTCTGACGTCTCATTGATCCCTATACCGTCTTCCAGCATTTCCATAGCATGTCTGATCTTCATCTGTGTAAAATAGGTCATGATTCCAATGCCTGTATATTTTGAAAACGTTTTTTTCAGAGAAGCCTCACTCATACTGCATAATCCTGCAATGTCTGCCTGGGTCAGTCTCTCCTGGATATGTTCCTCCAATGTGCGGACAATACGTCTGTAATTGTCAGCACTGATGGATTCATAGTAATCCATTTTCTGTTTTTTTCCGTTCAGCACAGACAGAAGAAGATTTTCCGCTGTATTGATAAAAATCTGTGCCTCTGCCTCCCTGCCCGTGCGCACACTTTTTACCAGGGTATCTTCCTCCCTGTCAAAAACCATAGCTGCCGTATCTCTCAAAATTGAAATGGTTTTATGGTTCTCCTCTGTCAATTGAAACTGCTTGTCTTTTACCTGAGGCATGGCATCCGCGGCAAAGGAGATCACAAAAATATGGGGTTCTGTCCTTCCTTCGGACCACAGGCGGTGGAATTCCATGGGCCGGTGCAGTACGGACTGTCCTTTTTCAAGGATCAGTATGTCTTCCCCCGCCGTCACGCCCAGAGTCCCGTCCAGCACACAGACAAATTCCCAGAAGTCATGGGACTCTCCCTCAAAATAATAATTCCTGTCGAAGATTTCCTCAAAAATAGTAAAGAGAGACGTGATACTGATATATTTACTGACCGCACATCCCTGAAAGTATCTTCTCATGTTTTTTCTCCTTAAATAGCTGATAAGATAAGGTTAAAATTCAGATCATAAATTTATTTTAACTTTTTTTATTTCTTTTGTATAGGATGTTTGTTTCCGGTCATACTATAAGTAGTCCACGGAGGGAAGGCACAAAGATGTGACGCTCTTCGAGGATCACAAAAGAAAAAGTAGAAATACTTATCCTCCCCTTTGAAGCCTCTGTAACCGGAAGAAGCCCACCGGTTACAGGGGTTTTACATAATGTGAAGTGCTGAAGTGGGCCTAAAAACTGCTGTCAAACTGTTGTCAGAATGATGGGAACCCTTATGTTTCCTTGGGTAAATGCGAAGTCAGGAGATTTTTGAACCGTAAACCGTATTCAGTGTTTTCCGTACGGCATCACTGCCGCTTCCTGTCGCTTTATAGTAGGCTGACAGAGTAATGCCTGTGTCCCTGTGACCAAGGACCTGGGATACATCACTGATCGCGACTCCCTCTGATATAGTAATCGTCGCAAAAGTCTTACGAAGTTTGTGGACCTTTGCATATTCAATCCCTGAAAAATACAAAAGTTTTTCCCATACATCATAAATATTTGATTTTGTAGGCACATTCTGTTTTTTATTGCACAGAACTTGTCCACACATACGGTTCGTCTGTATATACCGTTTTTTCAGTTCAAGAAGGCATTCTTCTGTATGTTCAGTCATTGGAACCACTCGATAGAGGTTTCTGATTTTGGGAGCTTTGTATAGTAGATTTTTCCTGCTCTTTTTCCATTTTCATCATATTTATAGCCCTCAGCTCTTTGTTTATTCACTTGGATGGTATGATTTGTAAAATCTATGTCTGACCAGGTAAGCGCCATTGCTTCTCCGATCCGCAGCCCCGTGTATGCCATTACTAAGAATATAGGGCTGTATATAAAATATTTTTTACAATTCCAGGATTCCTTGATGCCTCTTTCCAGTTTTTTTTATCATCATAAGATAAAATTTCTTTCTCGGTATCCTGCCTTACACATTTTTTGTACGGTATCTCCATTTCCTCCAGTGGATTTTCTTCCATATACTTTTTCTTTTTTGCCCTTATAAAAGCCCGATTCAATATAGTGTGAATCGTTTTAATTGTAGACTTTGCATACCCTTTTTCTATTCTTTCCTTAAAATAATCCAGCATATCTTCTTCTGTTATCAGATTCAGTTTCATCTGACCAAGTTTACTGCCTTTTATGTGTGATCTGTAACAACCGTAATACTTGTCATATGTAGTATCCTCTTTGACTCCCAGAACATATGTCTTCAAATACTCCTCCATATATTCCTCTAAAACAGGAACCTTTTTACCTTTCTTAAATTCCACCTGAAGGATATAATTATGGAGAACTTCCTGCTCTGTAGCTCCATACACGGGATAGCGCTTAGATGGCTCAAAGCTAACTCAACTTTGCTCACTCTGTCTATCATGTGTTGCTTACCAAACCAGCCTTTTAAAATCGCTGGTGGCTGTCTTCTAACTATAAGCCTCCAGTTCATAGCGTAAATTACCATTCACCTTCTTAGTTTACTGTATTAAATCAATACAGCAATACAAAAACGATGCATGGGAACCTGTTTGGCGGCTCCCATGCTCCGGGGTTAGATTTTGTCGCATTTGCCTTATAAAATATACTCTACCAATATGTGTCGCTTATTCAGGTAAAATCCCGTTTTCAAATCTAGCAGACTATCCAAAACAAACACGAGCAGTTCATAGGTGTGGGCCTGACCCGGTGGTCACAGTCTTTTGCTCTTATTTTGGAGGATAAAAATTCTTATCCGGTTAATAATATTACAGCTCTGTAATTATCTCTGCAGCATACGTTAGGATCACAGACGCATCACTGCTGTCCGATACTCTGTCTCTGTTTACGTCTGCTGCCAGATACTGCTCCTCTGTCAATGTTTCCAGCTCTGCATCAAATCTCAGGATCTTTGCTGCATCCTGTGTATCCACTGTACCGTTCTTATCCACATCGCCCATCAGACGGGCTTTCAGAATCTCAGCCACCAGTTCTTTTACAGATTCGCCCACTGAGGACGAATCTGCCGCCTGGTCGTCATAGACACTCTGCGCTTTCGCTACCACTGTCTCAAGCCCTGTGATTGTATCTGCCACATAATCTGCTGCATTTTCCAGAATCTCATTTGCTTTCTTAAGTGCATTATCCAGTTCAGATTTGTCCGCTTTTCTCACCAGCTCTGTTATAGCTGTCGCCAGATCATCATAGGCCTGGTTCATCGCTTCCGTTGTGGCCTGAGGATTGGTCGCCGTAGCCTTAGCCGATACCAGCTCTGTCTCCAGTGATGCCACGCTGGCATCGGTATAAAGCTTTTTATTTTTAAGCAGTTCCTCTGCTTTTTGAATCAGAATATCCAGCCTGCTATTCTTATCTTCGATCAACAGACTGTTCACTGCGTCCAGCAGACTTGTTGTAACCGCATTGACCGTTGTCTGGCCGGCACCGTTCAGGGCATATACCTTCTTTGCTTCTGCCAGAGCATCTCGCACTGCCTGTACGCTTTCCTGGGTGTACTGTACCAGTGTCTCACTTTCCGCCAGGATTGTTTCCGTCCCTTCGATTGCTGCTTTTAAACCAGCCCGCTGCACATTACTCTCAAGAAGATTATAAGCAGTCATCAGTTTAAGGAATGCATGATCCACCTCTTCCTGGGTAGCCTGCTGATTATTCAAAATAGTTCTCGCTTCATCAAGAGCCGTCTTCACTGCCGCCCATGTTTCATCCGTATAGCACTGGTTCTCCGCCTGTTCCTGCTCCAGCTTTTCTGCCATGCCAATCGCCAGCTTCAGGGACGCATCTTCTCTCGAAGCTTCCTCTTTATAATTTATAATCAGTCTCGCCCCGTAACCATCGCCTGCCTCTTTACTTCCAAACAGAAGCCGATTTCCCGCTTCGGTCTCATTTAGTGCAAAACTTATGGATTGCTCTCCCGGATAAGTTTCTTTGAATTCCTGAACCAGTTTTGTAACATCCACCCCTACAGTCTTTAAACCTTCTCCAGTCGCAAATTCTTCGGACACAGCGGAAGTATTCTCAAGATCGGTAACGTCATAATAAAGCTTTGGAAAATTCAGACCCGCCAGGTCATCTTCCGCTGTATCCTCTTCTTTTCCCGTTCCCTCCTGCCAATCAGGGTCAGACAGGACAACGCATATGCTGTCCGTCTCTGCGCTTCCCAACTTTTTTCCCAGATATATCAATGACAGATAAGCGCTTTCTATTTCTTTCTCTGTGTCCGGCAGATCATATTTTAAGAATCCAATTTTACAGTCATAATCCCAGTCCGGCCACCACCAGCCAGACTCCCCGGATTCTCCCAGTCCGGCAACACCAGAATCTCTCTGCATCTGAATGTATGGCTGGCCGCCGTAATTATAATATCTTTCATTCTGCCATGTCTGGGCGTTGGTATCCCCTGCCGGGAGGATACCTGCAGATCGACCTTCGGCTAATTTTTTCAAAGCTGCTCCGTCAAAGGGAGTGACTATAATCTTACTTCCGTTCTGGTCATTCGGCTTGTCTTCATTTTTTTCGACATTTATGACAGACAGCAGCATCGCCTTCAGTTCACCGTTTTCGATATATACATTGGGTCGTTCCAGCTTGATCCAGTTATTTTCCGTGCCATCTTCATAGCGCAGGAAATTCTGATACGGCGTATATGCGGCCCCTTCCTGCAGTGTCCAGTTTGTGAGGCCATCGTAGGATGTCATATAATACGCCTGCTTTGCATTCCACTTATTTACGATGCAGTGATACAAGCCATCCGAGTACCACAACACCGGATCTTCCATATCATTCTCCGCCGTATCCAATCCCGGAAGATTCCACCACAATCCATTGCTCTCCACATGCCAGGGGCCATTTACAGAATCCGCGGTGGCGATGTCACCATTTCTGCTGATTGCCTCATATCTTCCGTCCGGTCTTACAATGATACTGATATTGGTCATGGTAAAGCTTCCATCACAGTTCATCTGGTCAAGGTGTGTCCAATCGCCCCCGTCCTCCAACCTCCTGGAAACGTGTATGGTACCCTGGATTTCCCATGGATTTCCCAATACGATACCATATCGGTAGCCTTCCCCATAAAGCGGGTCTTTCTCGCTCAACACAAAGGGATATACATTATGGCCTGCCCCTTCATGGTAATCCGGCCAGATTTGGCCCTGATCCTCGTAAGGCCCGTATAAATTGTCACTGACCGCATAGACAGCCTCCGATCCTTTCCATCCCGGGTACCAGACACCGTCCACAGTCTCGCCTTCGTGACCGCCGCGTTGGTCCCAGCGGCTGGCAAACATATAATATTTGCCCGATATCTCATCCTTGATAATGCCCCCGTCCCAATAGGAATAATCGGACATATCATTGTCCTCCAGACCATTGTGCCGGTCACGCGGCCCGACTTCTGACACTCCCCAGCAGTCGGCTGACAAACCATCCGGATCCATAACCGGCATGGGCAGAAAGCAATCCATAAACTGTGTTACTTCCGGCTGTATCTCCACGGCTGACCCTTTTCCCTCCGCCTGCACATACAAAGCCGGAAGGACAGAAGACACTGTCAATATCCCCGTCAACGCAAGTGTTGCCCCTCTTCTTAATCGTTTTCCCATACTGTCCTCCTTAAAAACCTGTTATTTTCTCAGATATATACTGAAGAATAAATGATGCGCCACTACTGTCTAACAATCCATTGCCATGTCCACCGCTTTGTGCTGTTCTTTGGTAAGCAATCTGTGTTTTTAACTCATGCCAGGCAGAAGCTTGGAGATTATCTCTGATTGCCTCCATTTTTGCTATCATTTCCTGCTGTTCAAAAATATTTGTTGAAACTACTTGATTTTTCTTCCTTGTGCCTTTAATATTCATTTTAGATACCTCTCGTGTTTTTAGATTTTTACCAACTGCCTGGTCAGTAATAATCTAAATTTACTTGAGGTGTTTTTTTGTGTCAATCTCTTGACCTATTTAAAGTATACAGGAAGCTTTTTATTTCTTATTTTTCTACCTCCATACCCTTTATTTTTCTGATTTTCATCAAATACTGAATTTCATATCATTTTGACATAATTTTAGCATGTCTGGTATGGCATGATTTAGTAATAATTTCATGACAATTTTTAATTTTTCGGGGAGTTGATATCCGATTTGCAATATATTTAGATTTTGTAATTATTTTAGGATTTTCTCAGAAAGACTCCCTGTGGATAACAAAGGCTCTCTACAATTTCTCCGTAAATGTAAAGAGCGTTTGTATGATTCGGGAGGCAATATAATCCTCACCCAGACTGACGTCTCTGTTTTTATACAACTACATAAGAGTATATCAAAATCCTTTACTTTTTCTATATTCTCCCGGGGTACACCCCATATACTTTTTAAACTGGCATAAAAATGCTTCTTTTTTGATTGAGTTCCAGTCAGGATGAGTTCGACGGTTGTATCCAATTGATCGGGAAGGGAATCAAGCCCGAGAAAACGCTGTACGTTTAAATCTTTTGCCCAAATCATAAAATCAACTTTATTTTCAATCGCGTGGGCAAAAATGTTGTAACTGGAAAACCCCTGTCTGCAATAAAAATAGGATATCCACCATAAGTATAACTGTCTATAAGGTTGCAGAACGCTTAAAATTCATTTTTTGGGCGTTCAGGCCGAACTTCCAAATCAAAATAGCGCTTACTGGATAATTCGTACAGGGAAATCGTATGAACCACATTGAAACCGGAGGCAGATTTTCCATTGGGCTCATGAAACGTCTCGTGATCGTTGGGGTTTCTGGCAATATTGAATTCAGAACCATCACAAGCGATAAGATGGTATTTCCCCAGAAACTTATGGAAGGGGAATTTAAGATTGAATTCGGTTAAAAGATGGCGAAATGCGGAAAAGGACAGTTTGGAACGCTGCTGGTAAAAGGCGGAATCAGTGGGGACAGAAGAATCATACTTAAAAGATTTGAGCAATTCATAGTTAAGACTACCGCTTTCAATGGAAATGATTAGACGCATCATTAATACAAGGGCCGAACTCGTTACTGCTTAAATAAATTCGTAACGAGTGTGGCCGCACATTTGGTCTGATGTGTCAACTACTATTTAAAATTAATACAAATTTTTGTTAGAGTTTCATAATGATGTGAACTGATAAGCTTAACTAAGTGACATTGGTACTGAACATTTACTTACATTTTTGATATAACAGTACACATCAGATTTAAAAATCTGCCTTTGTCAAAATTGACAGCTTATTGAAGATGATGTAAATTACGAAAAGCGGACTACAGAAGTGCAGGGCGGCTGGAAACATGTAATGAACCCAATTTACAATGAGCTTATAATTCTGTTTCAGGCAATGTGTGAAGAAAAGTCTAACTTTTTTGGGGGCACCTCAAAACCGCTCAGCCTTATTTTATATCAATTTATTTATTTTTATGAGCAGGCAGCAATATTGTCACCGTAGTCCCCTCATTTTCCTGGCTGGTGATCTGAATACCATAATTATTCCCGTACATCAACTTCAATCTGTTATCTACATTGTTAATACCTATGCCGCTGTAATGTTCTGTCTTACCAGAACATGAAATCAATTCACGCAGACGTTCCTCGGTCATTCCAACTCCGTCATCCATGATCTGAATCTGCAGATTACCCGCAAGTGTTCGTACCAGGACCTTAATATTCCCTTTTGCCGCTCCCGGAAATGCATGAAAAAAGGCATTTTCCACAAAGGGCTGCAGTATCATTTTGGGAATCTTATATCCTTCACAACCGTATGTCACAAAATATTCCACCTTTACTTTATCCCCATACCTGGTGTTATTGATCAATACATAGTTTTTCAGATTCTCTATTTCTTTTTCAATAATAATATATTCATCCATATTACTTATGGAATTTCTCAGCAAAGCAATAAAAGCATCCAGGGTCTTTGTGGACTTTTCCACATTCCCCTGAAAAATCAACCACTTAATGCTGGCAAGCGTATTATAAATATAATGAGGATTAATCTGCATCTGAAGAGCAGAAATTTCTGCCTTTCTCTTTTCCTTCTGTATCTGCAGCAATTCCTTAATATAACCGTTCATCTCATCCAGCATGGCATTGTATGCAGAGGATAACTCTTCTATTTCTTTGGAGCCTGTAAGATTGATATGCTCATCATACTTTGTCTTTCGGGCATTGGACATCATTCCTACAAACTCAGAAAGAGGTTTAGCTGTTTGATGCACAAAATAAAAAACTATTACACAGGATACAACCATGATTATTCCACAGATGATCAGGATAGTGGGTATATCATAAAGCTGTTTCATAGCTTCCTCATTGTCAATAATGCCATAAGCAGTACATTTATAATACGGAAGTTCTTTTGTCAAAAGGGTATTTATATTTGTGATTTTCCCTGTCATCTTTTTTCCCAGAGCTTCTTTATCAGAAGAGGAAACCACAAACTGCTGATCATCCACCAGATAGAATTTTGTATACTCTGATGCAAAATAATCATAAAATCCCATGAAATCTTTTTCTTTCATAGTCACATAAGCTACCCCATAAGGTATTTGACTTCCCGGTGACCGCAGAGCCTTTACTGCCATAACAACAGGTGAATTCCTAGTTGTGGAAGTATAACCGTTCTCTTTGAACACATATTGTACCGTCTCCGGATTCTGCATAGCATATCTGGCTTCAGGGGATTCTATGATTTCCTGCACCGGCGTAGTGATCATCTCCTCACGGTCCAGATAGCTGCCGCCTTTCTTACTCACTGCCATCACATTGATGTCATCCATACTGGACGGTATGGCCTTTTTCATATCATAATCCGCATTATATGCATTTTTAAAAGCCACCTGAGGATTAGGGTATTCCTGCTGCAGATAGAGTTTCAGATTCCAACTGCTGTTCAATCCACTGTACAGCTTCATCAGGTCTTCATGATAAGAATTCAACTCATCCTCAATACGAAAAAACACCTGTTCCTGGGAGGCACCGTATGTATCCACAAATGCTCTTTTTGACAAGCTGACAATAACGGACGTTACCATCAGTACAGCACCCAAGATCCCCAGAACCACCACTGTAAGAATCTTAGTTACCATACTGCTGGCATATATCTTCTCTTTCATCTCTGTCACCAGTTTTCCCTTCTGTATGTACTTGGGGTCTTTCCTGTAATTCTCTTAAATACTCTGCAGAAATAGCTCTGGTCTGCATATCCTACAGCAGAGCTGATCTGAGAAATAGACATTCTGGTCTTTACGAGGAATTCACAGGCTTTCTGAATACGGATATTGTTCAGATATTCACTAAATCCTTCACTTACATGCTGATTAAAATATACTGACAGATAAGAATAACTGAAATTAAATTCTTCTGCAAGATCCTGCAAATTCAAATCCTCCGCAAAATGCTGCTGAATATAACCCAGCATTTTCCCCAGATAAAGATTTTCGCCTGTATTATCCAGTATTCCCTCCAGTCTTTCCAGCATTTCTTCAAATACCTTCAGAAAATCGTCGCAATAAAGGGTTTCTTCCATTTTTAGAAAGTATTCTCTTCTGATATCCTCCAGTTCTTCCAGATGCTCTTCTGAACTTCCGATAATATTGTATAAAAGATTTTTGCTCTGGTTCTTGAGCTTCATCTCCTGCATCTGGTTTCTGACAGCATTTCGGATATACTCTCTGAATAAGGATATGGCTTCATGATATTTCCGAACAGCTATAGATGAAGTGAATTTCCTGAAATCAAATTTCTCCACAGGCTGTCTTACGCAAATCATATCCTGCTTTTTAAACAGATGGATTCCCCTGTTGTAAAAAGCCTCATGCTCCAGAAACCTGGGCTCCCTGAACTCCTCTCTCAATTCCTCAAGATGCATATGACGCTCTCCCAGAATTCCTATCACACGTTCAGACAAAAGATAGGCCTCTTCCAAGAAATTTTCCAGAGCCTCTATAATTTCATCTTCATCCTTTCTGCCGTAATTAAGTACCACACACATAGTTTCCTGACGGTGTAAAAACTTCAGGTATCTGCAGTGACCCAATTTTTTAAAGAATACTTCTGTTTTTTCATAAAGCACCGGAGAAACATCTACCCCGCTCTGGTTTCTGTACCCCAGAGGCAGCACAAAAAGTCTGTAACAGCTATAGGGAAATGCATCCCTGAAATCTCTGCCCCTGCCCTCTCCTCCAAAGAAGAAATCTTCCATCTTTTTTTCAATACCGGAAGATTTTTTTCTCCCAAGCTGGAGCCCCGGAATCTTCTCCGCGGTACGGCTCAGTATCTTCAACAGTTCTTCAGGATTTAAAGTGGGTTTCAGTACATAATCCACTGCTCCGTTAACCAGGGCCTCCCGTACATACTCGAAATTGTCATAGCTGCTCAGAACTACCAGTTTAATATCCGGATATTCCTTGTTGACTATCTTGATAAAATCAAGACCATTCATAACAGGCATTGCAATATCACATAAAATAATATGGGGGATCATCTGGGGCAGCAGGGCCAGGGCCTCTTTTCCATTAGAGGCTTCCCCAACAATTTCGTACCCCTCCTCTTCCCACCTCATCATAAAGCGTATCCCCTGCCGCATAATAAATTCATCATCAATCACCATTATCCTGCATGTATTTTCCATAATTTTTCCCCGTTCCCGTTCCTCTAAAGTAAAAGCCCCCAAGTTATATATCAAGTAAAAATCCGGGCATATCTGATATAAGATACACCCGGATACTGTATCCTTCTTTTTATGTCAGAAAGATACGATTTTCTCGGCAGCAAACTGCAGAATAACTGCAGCATCACCAGAATCTGCTGCTCCGCTTTTGTCTGTGTCTGCTGCTTCTAACTGCTCATCTGTCAGCTCTGTAAGTTCCGCGTTATACTGTAACAGGACAGCAGAATCTTCTGTATCTACTGCACCGTTAAGATTCACATCTCCCATAAGGCGGGCTTTTAATATCTCATCTATGAGTTTTTTCAGAGCTTCTCCCACACGCACATGGTCCGCTTCATTGTCATCATAAACTAACTTTGCTTCATCTGTCAATATCTGAAGTTCCGCAATACTGGATTCTACATATTTTTCAGATTGCGACAGAATCTCTTCTGCCTTATCTATGGTATTTTTAAGCTCTGTTTTGTTTGCTCTTCTCACAAGAGAGGTCATTGCTTCGGCAAGCTGTCCCCAGGCATCCTCTGCATTTTCGGCTGTTTTTGCATATTCTATGGCGCTCCTAAGACGCTCCACACTGGATGGTGTGTACTGGTCTTCCTTCTCCAGAAATTCCTCTGCTTTCCGGATCAAAATATCCAATCTTGCATTCTCTTCTTTCACCAACATGCCGGTCACTGCATCCATAAGTGCTCTGGATGCTTGGTTTACAGTTTCCTGATCCACATCTTTCTCAAATACAGACTGCGCGAAAGCAAGGGCATCTCTTACAGCCTGAACACTCTCTTCTGTATATTGTTTTATTGTCTCCTGATCCATTAGAACAGCTTCTGCTCCCTGGATAGCTGCTTTTAACCCGACTTTCTGTACACCTGCTTCAAGCATATTACAGGCAGTGATCAGATTCAGAAAAGCAGTGTCCACTTCTTCCTGCAGCGCATTCGGATTCTCTATGACAGCTCTGGCTGTCTCCAGGGCCTCTGCTGCCGCTGCCCAGCTTTCTTCCGTATAGCACTGGCTTTCTGCCTGCTGTACTTCCATCTTCTCTGCCATGAGAACTGCCATATGCAAGCCGGCCATGTCAGCTTCTGTCTGGGTCTGCCCAGCCATCTCTTCCAACTTGGCTTTCAGCTCTCCTGCCGTCTGGTCAAGAACCTCCTGGGTGGTCGAAGCCCGGTAAAAAAGAGATTTCGCATTCCGTATAAGCCCATCCAGAGCAGCAAGGTCCTCTTCTCCATATTGGCTTCTGTCAATTGCCTCTGCCTGGAAAATGGTGTTCTTTAATCCCTGTGTATCCAAAAGTCCCTGAATCCTTATATAGGAAAGTACCGGCTCAGGCCCGCCGTCGGCGGATACCGTAATTATAGCATTACCTTCTTTGCTGATAGTAAATTCATAGGCCTCCTCATTCCATGGATTTCCGTTATTCCAGGTATTTGCTTTTCCAAGTTCTGTGGTCCCCTCATCTGTCACAATAGATACCTTCATTGGACGGTCCTGGTCCCACCACTCCTTGAATCCCAGAGTCATCTTATATGTACCTGTATCCAAAGGAACCGTATATCTGATTTCCTGTCCTGGATGCGCATACCATCCAACATCGTAATTGTCTTCTTTATTTCCGTCGTATACTCCATATTCATCCAGATATCCCCAGCTTCCTTCTGAATATTTCCGGTCAGGTGTTTCATTTAAGAGTTCTGCATAACTGTCCGTTTTACTGTATTCCGGGGACTGGGGATTATTGCAGTCAATAAAATACCTGATATTTTCCGGAACTACCTGTACTTTTATTGACGCCGCTGCAGAAGTTCCCTCTATGTATCCTTTCAGTACCACATCCTCTGTGAAGTCCACGCCTTCCAAATCCCAAGTTACCTCTTTTTCTATGATATTTCCTATGTTGGTCTGAGCATATACCATATTGGGAAGCTCCGGCGTCACACCCTCTGCTGTATAGAGCGGGCCAATATCCTGGATTTTTTCAATTTTTTCTTCCAGGGTTCCGTATATGATCTTCGCATAATTGATCTCCAGCAGTCTGCCTTCCTGTCCTGCCGCCATTGTTATGGCAATCGTGTGCCTTCCCGGCTCAAGCTGTCCTGTATAGTAAAGAAGGGCTTCTCCATCTTTATTCTCCGCATCCAGAAAAACATCCTCCGGCTCTTTCCCGTCTACAGATACCAGAACTGCAGCCCCTTCCGGCGCTTTGCTTCCATAGATCACAGCCTGTGTTCCGTCAAAAGTAAATGTAACAGATGCATCCTCTGCACTGCTGTATTTACCTCCACCGTACTCTTCTGCTGATTCTCCCCAGCTTCCTTCATAAGAAAACTTATTACTCTCGGACGCCCAGGATTTTTCAGGATCCACCACATCTGCCTCTACAATTTTACTGTAATTATCCGGATCACAGACGGCTGCTCCATCAGAAGCTTTTATTACATAAGTGGATACGGAATTTCCTGGAAGGATCACATCCAGTACACCGTCCGTCACATCCTGGGTCTCCGTCAGCTGGCAGCTCTCTGTATCGGTTGTTCTATACAGTTCTGCCGTATCCGCTCCATTGAAAACACTTAAATCTATAGTGTCTTCCCGGGTACCTTCAAAGTTCTGGGCAACGATCACCAGCTCGTCCCCTTCCGGAGATATGGCAGCACACATATTAGAATCATCAATGTCAATCATGATATATCCGGCCTTGAGATATTTGCTGTACTGCATCATGGTATAGAACTGTTTTGTCACAGCCCAGTATCCTTCACCCGGAACACCCTCTTTCCTGTTTCCGCTGCTGTCCAGCAGATTGGTGTGATAGCCGGGTACCGGCTGGCCGTCTTTCTCAAACACTGCGTGAAGCAGACCCCAGTTGGAGTTTGTCTGAAGACACTCATATTCACTGTCCGCCACAAGCCATGCAATCCATGCGGAAGGCTTCATATACTTCAAGTCTGCCATAATACCTTCACTCTGAGAGCGGGTGTTGGCCGCATCCATAGATTCATGACATCCCTCATAGTGACTACCGCCGCCTTTTGTCACCTCTGACATCCACAGCCCTTTATCATTTGACTCTGCGATTCTGTACAGTTCTTTTCTCTCACTGTTATTGCCGCTGTAAGTATGGGCGCTTATGGTCTCCATGCCCGCTTTCACTTCATCATCCAACCGGTTAAAGGAATTGATTGCATTCCACAGACTAGTCTCATCCGTACCCGTAATTTTCACATCATTAAGTGTTCCCTGGAATTCCTCCGCATCCATTGCGCTCTGCATTTCCCGGTAAGCTTTTGATTGTACTTCGCCGTTGTTGAAAATACACCCTTCCTGCTTAGTGCTGCCTTCCATCCAATAATTTGTGTCCGGCTCATTCAAAGGCTCTACATAAGATACACCGGTACCGAATTTGCTTTCCAGATTCTCATCCACCCATTTTGTGGCTCTTGCCATATAAATGGCAAAATCATCATAACAATCATCTTTCAAATTGTTTGGATCCCCCCAGCTTCCTCCTGTGGATGTTCCTGACTTTGTCATGTAGTATGGCGGAGAATTTGAAAATACTTTGTTGATGATATCATTCTCCTTGCTAATCTTCTCTGCATACGCTTTACGGTATTGATTTGCCTGTTCCAACATCCACAGCTGTCCTGCATCACTCATTTCTTCTGTATTCTTACCGTAAAAGCTCTCCGGGTCAAACGAAGCTGAACCGTCTGCTGTGCCCGTCATGTCCTCTGTCCATCCCGGAACCAGTCCCTCACATCTTTTAATGCTGGAATTTTCCCTGTCTCCACCGCCTACATTATAGCGGACAATATTCAGGTTCAGATATTCCGGTGAGAATGCAAACTCTGCAATTTCTTCCCGGTCCGGCCTGCCGTCCTCATTCCAGTCTGCGTCTCCCCATGAACCGATCACATTACCCCACCAGCAAAGAGAAGTTCCCCATCCCTCTAGTGTCTGATGATGGATATCAGGATTTACCGTAATATTAACCTCCTGAACTCTGTTTACATCAGCCATTACAGGTGCCGCAGCTGAAAATATCATGGATGTTCCAATAACAAACGCCCATATCTCCTCTTTAATTTTTTTGTGTCTGTCCTTTTTCCTCATACATGTCTCCTGTCTTAAACTATTACATCTCGCCTTTTCACCTTTCTTAAATCAAACGGGGCGGATACGAAAGCGCAGTGATATGGGTTGGTCAGCTTTTACCTTGTACTGTTCATGTACCGGTGCTCCCCAACTGTCATCTCCCCCTACTCCTGTCTGTGCTGCCAGAAGCCTCAGCCAGGTATAATGGATCTCTGGAAGTTCTTCCCTGTGCATGGCATTTTCCAGTTCCCAGACACTGTAGGGAAGTACACTTGCTGTAAACGGCCTCTCTGCTGTCTGCACCCGGATGCCCTTTCCGTTTCTGTCCGTTATATCTATGTACCGCACCCCTTCTCTGCTGCCGCATTCCTGGGGGATCAGGTATTTTGCCATATTCTCCTCTGCCGTACCCTGGTAAATACCAAGTTTTGCCCCACGCATTCTGTCAGGATAGTTTTCTTCCGGACCGTATCCATAATAAGTAAAACAATTCATTTCCTTTTTCATCTTAAAATCAATTCCAAAAACAGGAAGATAATCTTCTGTCCGGATTCCCGGATAATAAAGAGACATTTCCAGTTCCCCGGAAGCAGATATGGAATATTCTGCCCTGCATCGGAATTTTTCCGGAAATTTGGCTTGATATTCCGTGGAAATCTTCACTGCGTTTTTACTTTCCTTCACACGGAAACTGTCAGTTATATACTGAAGCCCCATGGATGCCGCTATCCATCCACTGTCCCTGTACAGAGACTGCATGCCTTTGTCATTATCTGTAGAAGCTCTGTAGAAAGAAGGGCGTGGTGTTCTGGTAATATACTCTTCCCCATCATATACCAGGGAAATGATACCCCCTTCTCCTTTTGAGAACATACAAGAAAAGCCCTTTCCCTTTACTCCGATATTCACATCTCCATACACTACTTTAAACTGCTGGGTTTCCTCTTCTGTGATCCCCCTTTTCTCAGGCTGCCACTTTCCTATCGTTGTCTGTCCAAAAGCCGCCTGGTGCCCCGCTGAAAGCAGACCGTCCCCATTTTTAAGTACAGCGGCAACCGTGACCACATATTCACCAGATACGGAGGGGAGATACTCTTCGATTGATACAGTAATGATTTCTCCCGGTTCTGCTCTGATTTCCAGAACCTCCGCTGCAAGACACTCTCCTTCCTTTTCTGCTTGCAATAAAAATCCATACCCGTCAAGATTTGTAAACAGATTTCTGTTCTCCACTGTCACCTTTTTTTTCATCCACTTTAATGCGGATATTAGAAAAAAGCTGTTTTACTTCCTGCACTTTTGGAGAATAAGTCCTGTCAGCAAATACAATACCGTTCGTGCAGAAGCAGTAATCTGTAGCGCGCTCATCAAAGTCCCCGCCGTATACAAGTCTCTCCTTCCCACTCTCCTCTTTTTTAAAGATAGCCTGGTCAATATAATCCCAGATAAAACCACCCTGATACCCCGGAAACATATCCTCAAGTTCTGTATACAGCTCCATCCCCCCCAGAGAATTGCCCATGGCATGCATGTATTCACAGCTTATATAGGGTTTTGCTCCTGGAGACCTTAGATACTCTGCAATCTCCTCCGGCTTTGCATACATCCTGCTTTCCATATCGCTGATATGGTCATATTCTCTTATCCAGAATACTCCCTCATAGTGAACGAGACGTGAGTCATCCCTTTCATGGAAATAACGGCTCATAGCAAGAATATCTTCTCCCGCATAGGACTCATTTCCGCAGGACCAGATCAATATGGATGGGTGGTTTTTATCTCTTTCCAGCATAGATTTTGCCCTGTCCAAAACAGCGTCCTTCCATTCAGGAAGGGACCCGGGTACATTCCAGGAAGGTTCACATACACTTAACTTCTGCCATGAACCGTGACTCTCCAAATTCGTTTCATCAATGAGATAGATGCCATATCTGTCACAAAGTTCGTACCATAAGCTTTGGTTGGGATAATGTGAGGTTCTCACTGCATTGATATTGTTTTCTTTGAGAAAACGGATATCCCACATCATGTCTTCCCTGGTAATACAGCGGCCTCTGTGCGCATTAAATTCATGCCTGTTCACTCCATGGAATACAATGCGTCTGCCATTGATGCACATAATGTTATCAATCATCTCAAAGCTTCTGAATCCCACATTCTGACAGACTATCTCCACAGTCTTTCCTTTTATGTCCCGAATAGTAATTTCCAGTGTGTACAGATACGGTTCCTCTGCTGACCACGTGCGGACTTTTCCCGGCTCCATGACAATCCGGACGTTCTCATTTACAGGCAGAACGGAAGTTGTCACACATATATGGTTTTCATCCCTTAATACTGCGTGGATTTCCCCTCTTAGTTCTCCCAAAATCTGAAGTTCTGCTTCCAACGTTCCTTCCGTATAATTATTTTTAAGGTCTCCACGGACAAACATATCTCTTATGTGGACAGAGGGGACTGCATACAGGTACACATCCCTGAAAATACCTGAAAAACGCCAGAAATCCTGGTCTTCAAGCCAACTGGCACTGCTTCTTTTATATACTTCCACAGCCAATTTATTCTCACCTTCACATACAAAATCCGTCACTTCAAATTCTGAAGGGGTAAAGGAATCCTCTCCGTATCCTACAAACTCGCCATTCAGCCATACATAGAATGCGGTCTCCACACCCTGAAAGTTCAGAAAGATACGTTTTCCCTTCAATGCCTCTTCCAATCTGAAGTATTTTACATAGGAGGCAGTGGGGTTGTATTCTTTTGATATATAGGGAGGTCTTAATTCTTCCCGTCCGTCCCAGGGATACATAGTATTGATGTACTGGCATCTGTCATACCCCTGAAGCTGTATATGTCCGGGTACCTTAATATCCGAAAACTCCCGGCAGGACTCTTCTTTCTTATAAAATTCAGCATCTCTTTCAGATGGATTTTCAGCATAGGAAAATTTCCACTTTCCATTCAGGCACTGAACAAGTGCTGAATATCCCAGCTCCATCTCTTCTCTGTTCTGATAAAATCTATGGTCTGAATGAGCCTCGCAGCGGTTCACCTGAAACACTTCCGGATTCTCAAGCCATTCTAATGTTGGTTTCATATTTTATCGCCTCTTTCTTGAAAAGGGCAGAAACCATTAAGCGTTCCGCCTTATAATTTCTGCCCTCTTTGAATAAATTAGAATACTGTTATTTTTTCTGCTGCATACTGAAGGATAGATGCTGCATCCTTGCTGTCTGCCATTCCATCTTTATTGACATCTGCTGCCTTGTGCTGCTCATCTGTAAGCTCTCCCAGTTCTGCGGCGGCTTTCAGCACTTCCGCAGAGTCTTCTGTATCTACGTTTCCATCCAAATTTACATCACCCATAAGGCGTGCTTTCAGGATTTCACCGATAAGTTTTTTCAGGACCTCACCTACTGCGTCTGCATCTGCATCTTCACTGTCATATATGGCCTGTGCTTCCATTGTTGCAGTCTCCAGGCCGGCAATGCTTTCTTCCAGATATTTTCCGGAATCTTTCAGAATCTCATTGGCTTTATCCAATGCGTTCTTCAGTTCTTCTTTATTACCTTTCCTTACAAGTGAGGTCATTGCTTCCGCCAGTTTGTTGTATGCCTCATTTATTTCTGTTTCCGAAGCCTGCGTATTTGCGTTTACTGCTTTTGCTGCTGCTAAAGCCTCTTCCAATTTTTGAACACTGGAGGCAGTATATTTGTCCTTGTCCCTGAGAAGACTTTCTGCTTTTTGTATCAAAATATCCAGCCTTGAGCTTTCCTCATCCACGAGCATTCCTGTCACCGCATCCATTAATTTTCTGGAAGCATTGTTAACCGTCTCCTGATCCGCACTGTCCTCCGCAAATACACTCTCTGCCTCAGCAAGCGCATCTCTGACCGCTTGAACACTTTCCGGTGTATACTGCTCTAGGGATGCCTCGTCAGCCAGTACAGCCTTAGTCCCTTCAATGGCTGCCTTCAGGCCGACCTTTAAAACGCCGTTTTCCAGGAGATTACATGCTGTCATCAAATCTATAAATGCGCTGTCAATCTGTTCCTGCGCAGCGTCTGCGTTGTCCATCAGTGTTCTTGCGTTGTCCAGTGCCTTTTGTACAGCTTCCCAACTGGCCGCTGTATAACACTGGTTTTCCTTCTGCTCCTGTTCCAGCTTGGCTGCCATAGCTACTGCAAGTTCCAGACTTCTGCGGTTTACTCCTTCGGGTTCCTGGTTTTCTGTCCCCGCAACGCCCATCCAGCTCAGAACCGGTTCTCCGCCGCTTCTTTTGCTGATGCCTGCTATAACTTTACCTGCTTCTGTCACTTCAAATTCCTGGTTGATCTGCAGTTCTTTGTCACCGGATGCCAGAGCAAAATCCTGTTCTGCCAGGATTTTATCACCCATGGCAATGGTCAGCTTCATATCTCTATTTGTATCCCACCATTCCTGGAATCCAGCTGAAAGTGTATAGGTTCCCGGCTGAAGTTCAAATGCATATTCAATATTTTTACCGCTTGCTGCCCACCAGCCGTTTTCCAGACAGGTAGTTCCTTCGTGAAGCCCCACATCATAGCTGTCAGGTGATTCTGTATCTATTGCACCTGTAAATCCTGCTTTATTTTCTTCTGTATACTTGGGATCTGCTGTGTCATTTTTCACTTTGTTTCCCAATTCTGCCTTTACTGCATCAAAGTATTGGGAAGACTGCGCACCGCTGTCGAAGAAATACAAAGTATTCCGGTTGATGACATGAATATCATGGGTAAAGGTTCTGCCTTTTTCTGTAAGAGTACCTTTCACAGTCACAGTACCCATCTTATTTGCATCATACTCTGCCGCTTCCCATGTAACAGGTGTTGTTTCGTCTTCGGTTCCATAAGTAATGGTAACTTCTGATGGAAGCTGTTCCATAATGGAGTCTGCAGAAGAAACTGTCTTAGGAAGTTCTGTTTTTATTTCAAAAAGTCCTTTGCCGTCCAGAGCACTTAAATCCCAGTTCTCAAATCTTCTCAGAGCAATCTTGTCATCGGGCTGGAACTCTACAGGAAGCCATACATATCTGGACTCACTCAAATCCCCTGCATTCCATCTGTCACCCATGTAGATATATTTTCCGTTTTCCGCATCAACAGGGAACACGCAGGTGCTCTGTGTGTGGTATGTGGTATCGCTTTCCCAGTCTGTACAGGGGTCTCCCATTGCTGTCCATGGTCCCAGAGGATGCTCAGCAACTGCATACTGGGCCGGGTTAGGACTCCACCCGGTACATCCGGAATTCACAATATAATATTTATCTTGGTATTTAAACATAGCTGGAGCTTCCCTGGACCAACCGATAAAGTTACGGGTAAAATCAACACCTTCCACCGCCTCATCACGGTCTACTGCCAGTTGTGTATAGTCATCGCTTAATTTAGATATAAATGTAGTCTTGTTTCCCTCTGAAGAATAAATCACATATGCTGTTCCATCATCATCTTTGAAAAGGTTCATGTCACGCACAGAACCCCGGCCATCCCATCCGTCATATCCGTGATCTGCATTAGGGTCATTATGATAATTCAGCTTATAGCTTCCCAGAAGTTTAAAAGGACCTGTGGGGCTGTCACTGACTGCAACACCTGCTTTTGCTTTTCCATAGTCTGCATCACTTCCGGGATAACGTCCATCTGCATGAAACCAGATAACGTATTTTCCTGTCTTCTCATTATAGAGCATCTTTGGACGCTCCATTACACCGTTGTTTTTATCCAGGTCAATAAAAATTTCTTCTTTTTCTTCCGGTGTACAGTCTCCGTACAGGCTGCTGAAGTATTCATCTGTCTCAAACTGGTCCGGATTTTCCATAGTACGCAGAACTACACCTTCATCTGTCCAGTTGTACAAATCTTCAGAACTGTACATATGAATACCGCCTACAGGACGATAGTCATTGGTTTTATCCTCCCCAATCCAATACCATTTTGTCACACCATCCACAGTGAGCTGCTGTATCTGTCCGCCGTGAGCCTGTATCTGGTTTCCATTGGTGTCATACATGGGTTCTCCTGCCACACCGGTAAAGGAAGTATAGTTCGGCGCTTCCTTATGCTCTTTATCAACTGCTCTTATCTTTATATAATTCAAAAGCGGATCCTGTTTTGCACTGGTCCTTCTGGGGGATTTTACCTGAAGATTCAGTTCACCATCTGTAACCTTTACTTTGAAGGTACGGCTGACCCAGTCTCCGTATTTCAGTTCCACATCTGTAGCCACTGTCTGGTCTTCTACCGTGACATTAACCAATCGGTCATCCCAGTAATGCTTAAAGGCAACAGTCACTTCATAGGTATCATCCTCTAACCCTTCAATCGGATTGGACGGCACCTCAAAAGAATACCCCAGACCGCTTTTATATATGTCAAACTGTGCTTCCTCTGACATATATATAAAACTGTTTCCAATATCCACAGCATCGCTGCTGCTGCTTGCTGCTTTGGAATATTCATTTTCGGCATCACGCCCCCATATCGTGTTTGTTTGGGCGTCAATTCCATACTCCTGGTCAACAGAAGACTGCATAAGTCCCATGCGCTCAGACTCCTCATTCGGTATTACAGAAGGATCCGGGGTACCGCAGTTTACGGTATAAAGCACATTATCGTTTGCTTTGATCTCATCATAAGTCAATTCAGGACTGCTTTCCTGCTGCACGGACACATCCTGCTGTTCCGCTGCTATGACCGGCGCTGCCGGAGCTATCACAGATGCACTCATGGCAAGTACTGACATCCCTGTGACTGTTTTTTTTAAACATCTTCTGCTTTTCATAGAAACCTCCATCTTCTCACTATTTGGATTCTTTATCTTTCCTTTTCTTTGTCAGCATAATTTTACTTCCCAGAAGTACAGCAGCCGCGCCTGCTCCCAAAGCCAGGTAGAGGCCTACAGGTGATTCATCACCGGTCTTTACACCGCTGCCCTTTTTACTGCTGCTCCCCTTTTTATCATTTCCGGAAGGTGTTTTTTTGTCATTGTTTTTGTTGGTATCCTTGTCCTGGTTATCTTTGTCTTGTCCTTCTTCTGCCTGTTCTCCCCCTACTGTATAAATGATTTTCGGAGTGGATGTCTCATGGTCTCCCTGATCTCCTGCCAGTTTCTCGGCCTTTACCTCAAAAGTAATCTTATCTCCTTCTTTTACACCCTCTTTCAATTCAAATTCCATATCCAGCAGGCTTCCGTCTGCTGCAACCGCCTGGGCTGAAGCAAATGCCAGAACCATTTCCCCCTCCTCTTTGTTTCCGGTAAGGCAGTCATTCACCTCCAGCATCCCTTCTGAAAGCGCCTCTCCAGTCTCATCTGATACAAGGGTAATCTTCTCCGCTTCATAATAAACACGAAGCTTTCCATTTGTCACATCTTCCCCGTTTTCCATCATACAGTTTACCTGCAGGGTCTTATCCTCTTTTTTATAATCCTGGACCTTCATAAAAATCTTGGGATTTTCCGCAGCATTAACAGATACCGGACAGGGTATCAGCATTAATGCAAGCAGTCCCGCTGCTGCCATCATCCTTTTTTTCATTTTCCTTCTCCTCCCTCCTCTCAGGACGTTATCCTTTTACAGAACCTGTCATACCTGCCACGAACTGTTTCTGCATAAGGAAGAAAATCAGCGCGGTAGGCAAAGTAGCAAGAACAACGGCGGTCATCATCATGCCGTAGTCCGGTGTATAAGAGGATCCCATAGCTGATATGATCAGGGGCAGGGTTCTCTTCTGCTCTGACTGCAGTGCGATCAACGGCCACAGATAATTGTTCCAGCTTGTCATAAAGGTAACTACGATTGCCGCTGCGTAAGTGGATTTCATAGTAGGCATAAAAATCCTAGTAAATATTCCAAATTCACCCAGCCCGTCAATTCTGGACGCTTCAATCAACTCTTTTGGAAACGTCTTAGTGTTCTGCCTGAAGAAAAAGATCAAGAAAGCGGTTGCGACAGCCACAATGATAACCGCTCCGGAAGAATTCAGTCCAATCCGGCTAAGTCCGGGAATCTTATTGAATTTACTGAACAGACGGAACAAAGGAACCATCAATGCCGCAAACGGTACCATCATGGATAGGAGCACAATACTGAACACCCTGTCCCTTACCTTTGATTTATATACCTCAAACGCATAGCCCGCAGCAGATGATACTACCATAGCCAATGTGGTGGTAACCACTGCGATGATCAGTGAGTTCTTAAAAGCAGTCATATACTGCAGGTCTGACTCCATAAGGTGTCTCAGGTTTTCCGCGAGATAAGTTCCGGGCAGTAATGTACCCCTGGTAACATCCACGGATTTATTCGTAGCGGCAATTACCATCCAGAAAAACGGAAATATGGATACAACAGTAAGGATTATCAGTATTATGTACTGGATCACATTCATAACTTTCGTTTTTTTACTCATCCTTGTCACCCACTTTCATCTGGATAAATGATAACAACACGATCAAAACTACAATTACATAGGAAACTGCCGCGGCATATCCAAAATTAGGCTGATATTTGAAAAGCAGGTTGTAAATATACTGTGAGATGGTAATGGTGGCATTAGCCGGACCTCCCTGCGTTATGTTCATTGGTTCATCAAACAATTGAAGTGTACCAATTGTTGAATTGATGGTGGTAAATAGTATGATTGGTTTCAGCAGAGGTAATGTCATGTAACGAAATTTCTGGAAACCATTGGCGCCGTCAATGGATGCCGCCTCATACACAGAGTCATCAATGCTCTGAAGTCCTGAGAGATAAAAAATCATGTTATATCCCGTCCATCTCCAGGTAATGGCAAAGATAATCAGAATTCTTGCAAATATATTGTTAGTCAGCCAGTTAATCGGCTCTGCGATCAGATGCAGATTCATGAGCAGCCCATTGATAAAACCGTCATTAGCAAAAAGACTTTTGAAAATTATAGAATAGGCTACCAATGATGTCACACATGGAAGAAAAATAGCTGTCCTAAAAAAACCCCTGCATTTCAGCTTTTTATTATTCAGCATGGAGGAAATACCAAGTGCCATGAGGATCATCAGCGGAACCTGTACGATCAAAAACAAAACTGTGTTAAATAATGCTTTTTTAAATGTAGAATCCGTCAGCAGACGTTTATAATTGGCAATTCCGCCAAATTCCAGATTATTCGCAACTCCTGTCTGGAAGGATGTAAGAAAAGCCTGTATCATAGGATAAAATACAAATGTACAAATCAAGACCAAACTAGGTATAATGAAGAGCCATGCCCGCCTGTCTAATTTACTATACACGTTAGTTTTTTTCATAATATGCTCCTAAAAAACAGGGGCACTGCACACCTGCAGCACCCCTTTCTCTTTTACTGTGCTGTGGCAGCTTCTGCCTGGGCCTGATAATCCTTTAAGGTACTGTCTATATCAGCTCCGCCTACAATAGCCTGTACTGCTTCTGTCATCAAATCTTCAATTGCATATGTATTCAAGCCATAGTTTACTGAAGGAACATTTCCTGTCCACTCAGCAAAATCTCCGAAAATTTTCTGTCCGCCAAAAAACTCACTGCCTGTTTTGTAATTCTCGCCTTCGACTGCTTTGTTCATTGTACTTACCAGGGTAATGTCAGATGCCAGTGTATTCATCAGCTCCGCACTGCCTGCAAATGTGTTCTTCAGGAAATCTTTTGCTGTTTCTTCATGTCCAACATTTTTTAGTACATACCAACCTGCACCGCCGATAGATGATGCATTTACAGATTTGTCGTTTGCTTCCATTTTAGGGAACTGAGCCACTGCCCATTTTCCGCTCTGGTCTTCTGCCTTCTGGATAGACGGGGCGATCCAGCATCCTGTTACAACAGAAGCGACCTCTCCGTTATTAAACGCGCCTACAAACTGATCCCAGTCGGAAACCTGTTTTGTACATCCCGAATCAACTAAAGCTTTGTATACACCAATGGCATCTTTTAAAGCGTCATTATCAGCAATTGTTACTTTTCCATCTTCCCCTGTATACCATGCCCCTGCGCTCTGCATCATCATACGGATCTGACCAATATCACTTGGATCCAGTGTACACATATCAACACCACATTTCTCCTTGACAGCTTTACCAATTTCCATATACTTTTCCCATGTCAGGTTCTGCATATCTTCCTGCGTGTATCCTGCCTGCTCAATGTAGTCTGTGCGGTAAAAAGTTGCAGCCACACCACTGTCAAAAGGCACTCCGTAAGTCTTGCCGCCTGTCTGGTTCACTGCTGTTTTATAGCTGGCGAAGTCTGCAGGATCTACAATATCAGATAAATCAGCAAATTCCTCCTGGTAAGATGTAAGATATCCCTGTGCTTTATAGTCCTCGATCAGAACAATATCCGGCAGTCCTTCATACGATGCGGATGAAAGGCTTGTATTTAATTTGGCCACAATATCATCCTGTGCCATTGTCACAATGTCAATTTCTGTATCCGGATTTGCTTTGAGATACATATCTTTCGCATCCTGTGCGGCTTTAATATTAAATGCTTCATCCCATGCCCAGATGGTCAAAGCATCCTCTGTTTTATCAGAATCTGTCTCTGTTTTTGACCCACTTTTTGTTTCGCTTTTTGTCACCGCTTTATCGCTGTCTCCGCACGCTGTCACTCCAATAGCCATTGACGCAGCAAGCATAATGGCAAATACTTTCTTAACTTTCATGATCGTTTCTCCTCTTCATATTACTTAATTTCTAATGATATTCTACCACGCCCTCCGGAAAACCCTTTAGGAATATCTTTATTTAATTTTTTAATATTTTAAGGTGCTTCCCTAACTTTAGTATTTTCTTTAGGTATTTGTATTTTTTTATAAAACAAGATGACAGCGAAACGTAAATCTGAATAAATTTGTAATATCTGAGATTTTTCTCAAAAGTCCCATCACAATATGATAGTTAAATGTTGCTTCTGTATTTTTTCGGGATAAATCGTGTTAAGCCGATATCGGCTTAACACCACAAATGTTATTGAAGGTTTGAACCAACAGTACTGGAAAATGGCCAAGACCAAAAGTGTTACTGCCTGTATAAAACCTCCCTGTCATACTGGGCCAGCTCTCTGGCCATCACTTCAATGACCGCCTGCGGAGAATTCAGTTCCTTTTCACTGTACAGGGATGGCTCCTGTACCAGTCGCAGGTTCAGCCATATGACAGAACCCAGGATAAATACCACCAGCCCATATTTTACCGGTATAAAACCTTTCTCTTTCGGCTGGTACAGCTGGTAACGAAAGGGGTGAGGTGTGGAGAGGGGGAAACCGTGATCCGTCCCCTATATATAGAAGGAATAGAATCCCCCCTTGGCGTATGCCTCAGCGTTCCATGCTGCGCTGCCGTTTCTGATAGAGCTCCAACGTTTTCACAATGGTATCCTCCATCTTCTTTGCGGACGTCCCTTTCGGAAAATACCTGCTGATCCTCTGCTTTGGCATCTTGAACTGTTCTATCTGGTTTGGTTTCTCCTCCTGTAAGATTGAAAAGATGACATCCTCGCTCAGTCTTCCATTTTTAGAAAACTCCTTCATTTTGATCGCCTTGGACAGAGACGGGGTACAGTCTTCACATTCCATGGCATCTAAAAGAATCTCCTGCATTTCCTTTGAGAGATAAGACAGTTCCACTGTTAGGCGGAAAGCAATCTTTCCTGCATCAACTAAATCTAAAATAGGCTCAATAGGTTCAGTAAGTCGGATAAAACGGCGTATCTGTTCACGGCTCTCCCCGGTTTCTTTTGCTAATATTTCATTCGTTCGTAATTTATTCTTTTCTGACACCACTGGTGTCAAATTATTTTTCACTGGCTTGCCTGCCCGGCTCCCAGATTATAGGTCTTGATAGGGATGCTCCTCTTTTCAAACATGATCCAGTAATCATAGACCTCTTCCCTTGGCGTGATGGCATCCCCTTTGGATATGTCCAATTTTAACGGTATCTTCATCTCATCCAGTACCGCTTCCATGCTCAGCCGGATACCTCCATACTCCTCTTCTTCCATGATCTCTGAAATGTTTTTCACTTGAAAGGTGATCCCATCCTCCACGGGTATCCGGATGACTTCCTTAACGATCTCTTCTACGTTTTCTGCAGTCAAAGGCATATTTTTCATTGTGTCGTCTATATCCATAGTAGACTTGTTGTTGAGGCCTACCAAGGCAGAGACCAGCATACCACCCTTTAAAATAAAATGGGGCTGTCGGGAAATAGATAGCCTAAAACAGGGGAGGATTTGACCATCATCGGTCACATCCTCCCCTTGAACTATATCCTAAAAAAGAAAAAAAGATGGCTAACGACAACCATCTTTTCCTCCG